>UMFI01050082.1_pt1 | contig 13512 bp, 15 predicted proteins | sample 1964951 | NCBI WGS metagenome assembly UMFI01 (sample SAMEA4836040, study PRJEB28245) | human gut metagenome | biome: gut microbiome; material: fecal sample | place: Denmark | collected 2008 | reverse complement strand
TTTCTTTCCCATAAGTATATATCCTTTCACTTTTCTTTTGGCGTATAAATCGTTATTTTATGAATTGCTTTTTCTGGCTCTGGAGATCTGGCAAGAAATGCAATTGTATACCACGAAGGAACCTCATATTTTTTCTCTAAGAACTCTACTTCCACATACGGCTGATCTTCAGTTGTTCCGTACCATACATTTTCTGTATTATATTCTCTAGCTGTGTATGTGTTTGTAGCATTATCATACTGATTTACAGATAGTTTCCATCCATCTTTTTTCTTATCTACTTTGTAATAATCACCGTCTTGCATCTTGACAATATTATAAGTCTCGCTATATTGTTTGGTTGTAGAAAAAATATTTGTTTCGCATACGACATCCGTTGCAACCATAGGAGAAAATATTACAATGCCTCCCAAAGCGAGCATTATAATTATATTTACAAAAATCCAATCTGTTTTTGATTTTTTTTCTTCTTGCTCAAATAAATCATTCGATTGAGAGTTTTTCTTTTGATTATTTCTAATAATCATATTTGAAACAAACCCCATTACTAAAATTATAATGAAAGTAACTATTGATACCATTCTCGGACTCCTCCTATACAATTACTTCATCCTCATTAAGAATTAACATCTCTGCAATACACCTCGTCACATGAGTCATGATTTCCGCCTGACTATGTTTTCCTTTCGCATATTCTTTTACACATCCATCATCATATGGATAGCCTGCATCTTCCAGGAACTGCACAATAAACTCATAAATCTCATTCTCGCGTAACCGATGGATTTCATGTTTTTCTGTAAATCGGCGTTTGACCGCCGGATCAATCTCATCAATCAGATTAGTTGCACCGAGGATAATGTGTTCGTTAGAAACTGAGTCCAGCATCTGTAATAAACAGGTCGTACTCCTGGCAAGTTCTCCACTTGCAGAGCCTTCTGCGTATTTTCTTTTTGTTGCAATACTGTCTAGCTCGTCCAGCATGACCACGCATATGTTTTCGGCAAGGAAATCGAATAATGCTGCAATATTTTTGGCGGTATTTCCAAGATAACTGTCCACCATACGGCTGAAGTTCACATACAAGTACGGCATATTCATTTTATAAGCCACATACCTGGAGAATTCCGTTTTTCCAACACCACTTTCTCCATATAAAAGTGTGGCGTTCACATACGGAATGTGTTTTTCCATCAGCTGAAGACTTACGGTATGCATGTTTTTAATTAAGTGAAAAAGCTTATCTTCCTCTTCTGTCAAATAATACCGATTTTCCAGAAAAGTCATGGACAAATCTTCCATCGTGCAAAAAGCAGAAATTTTTACCGGAAGCTCAACCATATTCAGTCCCTTACTGTTTAGCAGATTTTCACAATATCTGATTTCACGATGGTTTTTCTGCGTTGTATCCTCCGCGCAACATGCTAATGCAGCCTGCTTTGCCTTTTTTAAATCATTTCTTGCTACATATTCAATTAGTTCCAATTGATTTTTCGTCATTCCCATAACAATTTTCCTCCTATATTTTTGTTTTAAGCATACACAACATGGCAGAATTTTGTTTTTTCAGGACGAAAAAAGAGCCTCTTCAAAAAGGAAGCTCCATTCGAAAGAAGCATAAATCATGTCATAAATAACATATTCGCAATAAATTTGAGCAAAATATGTCACTTATGACATATAAACAAGCTTATTCCGCTTTCGGAAATTCAATTTTTGCGCTTGTAATCATCTTTTTCCCAGTCTTTTGATCTTTCCCTCCAAACAGAATTTTTTTCCACATTGGACGTTTCTTTGCGGTCTTGTATGTAATCGTAATCCGAGGATTGTCTCCGGTCCTTTTATAAGATATAACATCATTGTTGAAAGATTCTGGATGGCATGAACCGTCCTTATCCTCGATTAAAACGGTTGTAGTATCTTTTGCTGTACTCATAAGGAAATACCGATTTGTGCCATATTCCATAAGATTATAAGTCTCGGTTTTTGGTTGACTGTACTCAGCCGGATAATTTGCTTGGGATATTGTTATGCATCCCAAAAAGATTGCACCAATCGCAGCAATCAATAAATTGATTTTCCAATCAAATTCGTTATATATGCGCAATTTTGCAAGTAAAAAAATCAAAACAATAAACATTATAAAATTGACGATAAAAACAATCATTTCTTATTCTCCTTATCTACCATTACTGTGCCATCGGAATTTAACCGCGGAGTCAGGGAGGTAACATCACCGTTATTCTCTGAATACAAAGCGAGATAATGAACACCCGTGTCAGGATCTACATATTCATAAGCATTCCAATTTCTCAAGCCCCAGTAATCAGCTTCCGTTAGATTTTGGACAGTATTTTCTCCTTTTGCCTTTGCATTGGAAGCTCCACATCCAAATGCAATAGTCACCAGTCCAATTAACCCAATGACAGAAACAATCACTTTTTTCTCCATAATACATTTCCTCCATTATTCCACTTTTTCCCACATTTCTGGCAATACTTTGCGTTTTCTTCAAGAGCTTGTCCGCAATTAGCACATTTTCTTTCTTGTGTAATTTGCGCTCCGCAGCTAATGCAATATTTTGCGTTAGCGTCGTTTTGTGATCCACATTCCTGACATTCAACAGTCCTTGATTCTTTTTGATCTTTGACATCTGTATCGGACTGCTCTGTGTTGTCTTCTGTTTCCCGTTCTAAATCTAACGGCACGGACAGGATTACATTTGTCGCTTTCTTCTTTCCCGCATCTTTCCCATCCTCTAATCCAAACCAAAATTTTTCTCCAGAAGTGAATTTTTCTTTTTTCTTATAATTTACTGTAGCAGTTGAAGAATTGGCATCCACAAACGTAACAATCTTCCTGTTGAACGTCTTTTCCTTAACACCATTATTGGTTTTTACACGTATAGTAATAGAATTCCCAGCTGTATTTGCCTGAAAATATTCATTATCTGAATATCTGCATACTTCGTATACTTCCGTTGATTCTTTCACAGTCTGAGCTTTTTCAGAATATATAGGTAGTCCAATCGATAAAAGAACCATTCCAACCATGACAAATCCTGCACACACTAATAGCCATATTTCTTCAATAGATGAAGTGAAAATCAATGTTAAAACTATAACCACTACAACTAATCCTATCAAGAACCATACCATAATTCTATTCGCCTGCCTTTCTTCCGCATTCTGGACAATACTTTGCGTTTCCTTCAAGAACTTGTCCGCATCCGGCACATTTTCGTTCTGTTGTAATTTTTGCCCCGCAGTTGATGCAATATTTTGCATTAGCATCGTTTTTGGCTCCACATTTCTTACATTCAACAGTACCTGACTCTTTTTGATCTTCGATAACTGTATCAGGCTGTTCTGTATTATCTTCTACTTTTTGTTCTGAATCCAACGGTATAGATAAAATTACTTTGGTTGCCTTTTTCTTTCCCGCATCTTTTCCGTCTTCTAATATAAACCAGAATTTCTGTTCCGAAGTGAACTTCTCTTTTTTCTTATAATTCACGGTAGCAGTTGAAGAATTAGAATCCACAAATGTAACAATCTTCCTGTTGAATGTCTTTTCCTTAACCCCATTATTGGTTTTTACACGTATAGTAATGGAATTCCCGGCTGTATTTGCCTGAAAATATTCATTATCCGAATATCTGCATACTTCATATACTTCCGTCGATTCTTTTACCGTCTGATGTTTATTGAAATATGACGAAGTAGTTACTATTGCAATTATGAACACACTCATAAGTCCTATATACACAAAAACTGTCTTATCTCCGTCTACAATGTCAAATGATGAATATAAAAAAATTAAAAAAAGCGTACCAATAATAATCCATAACATATTGTTTCCCTCCCCTATCTATTCTGCCGAAGCAATCAGCTCATGAATTGCATATGCAGCATCTTCTGTTTCTTCAATCTCATTACCCATGATTTCACCAAGTTTTTCCAGTTCTTCCTGGCTTAATTTGACCAAAACCCTCATCTTTATTCTCTTCCTTCAACCTTCTCTAAGATTTCCGGATCGCCCCACATCCAATGTGCAAATTCTGTTGGAGTCAGGTTCCTGACCCTCTCAGCCTTTACAATAAAATTGTCTTTCAGTTTTCCGGCCGGAGCCACATGCATTTTTTTCATATCGTTTCCTCCTCGTTTTTTGATATCTTCAATATGATACAAATTCGAAATCACAGACCATTCTGCGTTTTCTGTAACTACCATGATACACAATTGCAAATAATTGAGATTTTCTAGGATGTAAAAAAGAGACTCCACTAAGGGAATCTCTTTCTTTTTCTTAAAAACCAACATGTCCAACATCCATAAGGTCTAACGCGTGAATCAACATTTCTTTATCGCAATGACTAAGCTTGGCTCCGGTCACTTCGACAGGGAAACTATTATTGTGAGAACAATACATCACGTCCAGCATTCCATCTTCTTCGTTCAATACAACATCAATGTCGCTATACTGAACAATTGCTTTCTTCACTGAATCGATTACCTTCTGGTTTTCTGCTTCTCTGTCAGGCTGATATTCCTTATCATTAATATCATACACTTCATCATATCCGATAATTGCAATATCTTCTGCATCAACCTCTACATTGTCTGTAGGATAAAGCAGCTTCATTTCATAACCATTCTCAATGAATTCTTCAAGAGCTTCCTGTGGAATATCCTGTCCTTCTACTGCATGATTCCTGCACCAGTCTGCCAGAATGCACTCCGGTGCATCTGTGATAAACAGGTACGCCATATTCTCCAGATTCCCATCGTTGTGGATCAGAACTTTTCTTGACTTAACCGGATCCATAGGTTCAAACATCTCTGCTTCCATTTTATCGATGCATTCTGACAGATAACACCAGAAACTCCCATTCGTAAGCTCGAAGAAATAGCTCAAAAAACTTTGTGGGTCTGAGGTTGCAAAGAAAAGATTGCAAAGGTCAGTCGGCAAGTCAAATCCAATACTTGTATCGCCACTAACACAAAAATTGTCATTGATCCATTCGCTCAATTCTCCCAGCATAATGTCCTTATCGCATGATCCACTCAATTCCAGTGCATGTCGGATCAGCTGCTGATATTCTGACTTTTTGTGGTTTCCACTTACGTCTTCGTGCAACATCGGATTTTTTTCTTTGGAAAGAAGTTCTTCTAACAAATTTTTTACCGCAGTAATTGCAGACTTTTTTTGTTTTAGCGACCATTCGAATTGATCGGTATTTTCAATCACAGCCATAATAATCTTGTCGGTGATTTTTTCAAGATTATCCCCCTCTTTATTTGAGGAGTTATTTACCGGTTCATATTCTCCAATTTTCAATCCATTGATGGATGCAAGTTTAGAAGCAAGTGTCCTGTCACAGGTAAAATCCTTTCCAAAATAATTACCTGCAGTAGTCAGTAATGCAGTTAAGAACAAATTGATCTCATCCTGTGGCATATCCGGACGGACCGGGTTCAATTCTGTAGAAAGCAGCTGATTGATAAGACCTCTCTTTGTACCTCCCTTGATATAATATCCTTCATTTATCGCATGAGAAATTATGGCATTTGCCATTTCTTCGAATACATTCCGTACCTCGCTTCTGGATATACACAGTATTTCTGAGAATCGGTCTGCCAGATCATCATAGTCGCTTCCATAAATAATCGCAGAATTCTCATCTTCCCGTTCATCATTCGGAACATCTTCCGCTGTAATTCCCATCTCATCCAGGAAGTCTTCAGCAACATCAATCAGGACTCCAAAGAATTCACATTTTTCATCCGGATTCATTTTCTCATCTGGTTCGAAAAATACTTTATGGTACCTTGAGGCTAGGATATCCTGCTGAATCGAATCAAGAGATGTAATCCCTTTTTCCTTCAACCACGCGAAGACTCCATCCGCTAAATGCAGGCTCATTTTCATAGATATTGTTCTTGCTGTTTCTTTCATTATTATTTCCTCCTATAATCTATAAATTTCAGTATGAATATGGAACATAAAAAAATAATGATTTGGAAACTTTTGGGGACTAAAACGATACGATTCGGGACAAATCGCTTTTTTAAAAAAATTATCTGCTATAATAAAAATATCCAATATTTGGAAATACGTCTGAAGGAAAAGCCAATGACAAAAAAGAAAAAGCCATCGCCACACGCTAAATTACTACTATGGGGGCCTATCCTTATTACAATTGGGTTATTTATAGGATGGGTATGGATCTACAGGAACATTCCTTTGCCCGGATGGAAATTATACGGAGCCTATTTCGGGTTCTTCTTCATGAGTCTCGTACAGGCATCTACTTTTGCATATATGATTGTTCCGGCTGTGAAAAAAGATATTTCAAAAGCAGGATACTATGTAACCGATTGCTTTATGTTAACCTGTTTTTTATATACAGTTTTCCTATTTCCAATTCATGCCACATTTAAGCGAACCTTGTTTGTACTCCCGCTGATAATCACCTATAGCTGTATTCCGCAAAAAGCCAATCACGACAAGCGGGAATTCACTGGAGACCATGCTTTCAGTTATAATTTTGCATTACTTACCTTAATGCAAATGTACTATATTTGGAAAAATTATGATGGACATAGGATCATCAACATTATCCTATGCATTGTATATGCATTTATTTCTGCAGAACGGACAGGAAACATTGAACAGATTGATGAATACGATAAATTCGAGGATACATACAATGCATCTGGATATGCAAAAGCAACGAAAAATTCTTTCCAGAAAGCAATATATGATAAAGGAACGCAAGGGGAGGCGGTAGTTGCCGCCGGACTTGAAAGCATGTCTTCTTACTCAAAAGTACTTTACAACGTATACACACCTGAATATACAGACAAAAATGGGAAAGACTATTGGGTAGGGGAAATCGATGCAATCGTAATTTCGAGATCAGGTATCAATGTAATTGAGATCAAGAACCAAAGCAAGATATGGAACATTTTTGGAGAAGGACCATCAGATTGTATCTGCTATGACCGGAACAACAAGTTGCTTCCAGATTCCAATAACCCATTTTCCCAAAATAGGATCCACGAAAAAAACTTAAAGCATCTGATCTCAAGGAACGCTTTTCTTACCTGCTTTGAAAATGCGGTTGGAGGATATGTTGTATTCGGGCCTGAAACGGTTGGCTATCATATAGACAACTCAAAAGTAAAACAGGGATACGCCAGTTATAAGGGAATTAGAAAGCTTCTTGATGATGAATGTAAGACAAAAAATCGTTTATCAAACGGTGAGATCGATGCAATTTATCGATACCTCAAATCGTATGAGAACAACAAGATCCTTGAAGCAAAACACAGGAAGTCCATCGGATATTAAACCATAGGTTCACTCTTCCCGTCATTTCCTCCTATTTATGATTTCACAAATGAGATGACGGGAAGTTTGAATATTTATTTCATGCTACAGCCTTGCAGCGCAACACAATATGTTTTTACTTCAGACATTAAATATTTCAAAATCTATAAGAAAGGCGAACTTATAGATTGCTACCCGTTCCTGCAAGGCTGTAGTATGAAATAAAACATGAGACTTCACACGAAACAAAAATTCTTTTGCAAAATAAACAAGAAAATGTTATACTATTTTTGTCCAGTAATATAGGAGTCGTAGTCGTCCACAGATGCTACGGCTCCTTCTTTTTTGTAAAAGAAAAAGACCTGTAATACAGATCTTCTTCTCTTCTGTTATTTTTCCTCAAAATCCGGAAGCCAGTTAATACTCATTTCCTGCTTTTTGAGTAAATTTCCAGGTACACATTCACTAAGAGCCGAATTGTCAGCCAGCGCCATATCAATAATCCAGAAATCGTCTCCGTTTTGCATAATATCCATACTCCACTGTCCGGTCAGATTCATTTTCCGGATGATATTCTCTACTTCTTCTTTTACACGGGAAATATTGTCCTGGTAACGTTTCATCAACACTTCTTCATGCGCTTGATAGATGATGTAATCATGAATCTGGTGAGGGCTATCACTATCTTCCTCATGGCCGAAACGCTGTTTCATCGTATTCGGTTCCCAATAAGGAGATACCCCAATGACTTCTTTTGAGTCAAAGTCAACGAAAATACGATATTCCGTATGCAGTGGAAGTCCTTTGTAGATACAAGGGTTATTTTCCTTGTCCGGAATATACTCCCTGACACACCATTCGTTTGTTGTTGCAGCTCCATACATACAGACATTATTTGTCGGAAATGTCAGTGCAACTGCCTGGTGACTGATAAACAGCAGATATTCTCCAAGTTCCTGAACTTCTTTTTCACCATGTACATGAGCATTACGGAAATCATACTTCGACGAAAACACTCCGGTTTTCACAAAATATTCTTTCATATCATCCAGGCCAAACACTTTATGGCAATACTGGTCAACAATCTTGAGTGTTGTCGGTGTAAGTCCTGCATAATCCAATCTGGACAACTGCAATAATGGCATTGGAACTTTAATAATAGTTGTTTTTGGTAGTTTGAAAAAGGATTGTTTTTCTACCGCTTTAACCAGTTCTGGAAACCAGTAACCAATCGAATTTGGATTTTTCCCTAGAATCTCATAGGTGATCCAATCCAGATCCTGTAGGTCAAGCCCCTGACGGAAAAGCTGATATGCAAATTTTCTCTTTTCCGGATTTTTTTCCCTTTTATATCTCTGATACATCTCCAGCAATATAGTTGAACCATCATCGCTGACATCCCTCTTCAGATAGTCGCCTGTAAGCTGTGGGCGAAGATCATATGGAATATTGCATAAATCTTCCGGGGTTACTCTCGGATTAGTAGACTTATTTGGGAAAAGCTGGATATGTTTTATCCCATCATAAGCATAAGCCACAGTATCTTCCAAAAGTTCGTTTACAATCCGGTTGATTAATTCATTTACTTCCGACGACTCTTCCGTAATCGAATTCCCATTTTTGTCCTTGAACATATGTACATTCATGTCCAACAGATTATCCGGGACAACATTAGGTTCTAATACATGCTTTGCATAAGATTTTTCAAATTCTTTTAAAGCCTCCGGACTTACTTTTAATATCTCAGCGATATCATCCTTAGATAAAGTCTTTTTGTTTTTGAGTACATTTAACAGGTTAAGCATATTTGTTTCCTCCTCTTTTTGTTTTTCTGTAAAAACATGAAAGAATACTATTTTATGGATTTCGCAAACACCTTCTGAACTTGCCACCTGCGATTGTCGCTTTCGTGTGAAGCCTCACACGACTAAAGTCGCGTGCTTCCATACCCGTTTTTCTGAGATATGGACTCACTGACTACAAATACAGTCTAAATACCGGGACATCTATGCTGACGCATAGAGCTCTGCGTTAAGACTAATTAAGGTAGACAGTGTGCAGGTGCTTCTCTTCGCACATTCTGGGACATTTGCCAGGATGTGCTGCCGCCTCGTTGCCGAAACGGGCTTCAGTAGTTCTCGGATAAAATACCGTGCTCCGATGTTATAACTGGCGTTGAGATCGCAGTGATACAGTTTGCCGGTCGTGAATTCGCACAGACTGTAATGATTCATTGTCTTATCGGATTCCCTCCCACGGCGTACCCGTCCGCTTCCGTCATAAGCAAGGCGACTGGTATTCCAGGCACAAATCCGAGCAATCCGCATGCCAAGACGGTGCGCTTTATTCTCCACGATCTTCTGTACGGTACGGGCTTTCCAGAGATGGAGTCTCTGTTTTGCCCCACCACGTTTCTTTCCCTGCATTCCTAAATGTTCAAACACGATCGTGTCTGCCTGGTATTCCACCGCGACCTTTACGATAAAGGATGCCGTTTTCGATGCAATATCATCATTGACGCCGTTCGCATAAGCCCACAGATTTCTAGTTTTCTTAGAACCGTGATGCTGTGCCCGCTTGATGTGACTCAGTTTATGCATCAGACAGTCGTATTCTCTCGGAAGTTTTAAGAACTTGCGTCCGAGGACCGTGCCATCTGACTGCATGACCGAGCAAACACAGGCATTGTTGATTCCAAGATCCACTGCAACAATGGTTTGTTTCTTGATCGGAGTGTTATGAAGGTCTACTTGTTCTTCGAAAGGAAATGCAAGTACCCATTTCTTACCACGTTTCGTCAATTCCGGAGAACAGCGTTTCCGCCCTGTACAATGATGCCGGATATAATCCATATCACTCTTCCTAACCTGAACGGGAATCCAGTCCCAGGTATTCCGGATGTAGACTTTAATCTGAAATTCATAGTCACCAGTCTGGATGTACATATTCCCTCTGTACAGACATGGAAATGCAAATCCGGCTTTCGGATATCCTGGCCGCTGTCCTCTGCATTTGGCGTCAGCATTCTTCCAATTTTCCAAATCACTCAAATAGGATGATGCCTTGCCAAGTGCACAGCAGATCGCACTGCGGAGCAGGTAGCTTGGAAATTTATAAAACTCATGGTCGAAGTTGTATGGAACGACTGGTCGTTTCTTGGTCTTATGGACCAGAGATTCCACATAAATGCAGCGGGACTGAAGTCCATTGATGACAGAAATGGAATCCCATTCTTTCAGGCAGACGTCGATCAGAAAATCTACTGCATCACGGTAGATCCGGACACTATCCTTCAGTATATGATTGTAGTGTTTGATTGCCACGCCGTAAGCGGTCATGATCTTCATAATTCTACTCCTTTCTGTGAGATTCCGTAGGTTTGTTATTTGTGTTCATTGTACCAAATGGAAAAATGATTGATTTTTTTCAGACGGATTATCATAAAAAATAAAATTTATAATTTTTTATAGTTGCCGCCTAACTCATGACTAAAGTCACGAGAGTGCGGCGGCGTTCTTCAAAACATCATATGTTACTATCAAACCTCTGATTTTAAGCCCATGGTTCCCGAAAAACCGCCTAATACTGGATTTTTTTGATTTCTACCAACCGATGTCAAATTTTCGATTGGTAAAATCTCTTAAAGCTTTTCAAATCGATATTGTTGCTTGATATCTGGATACTTTTCGTGATCCACAGGTGATAAAAACTCTTCCAGTGGTCTGCACCAAATTATAAACGGATGATGCTGCTCATGGTATATTACTATTAAGGACAAATTTTCTGTATCAATACCGATGCGCTCAACTTCGTAAATATTGCCCTTGAAATGCCGATACCGGTTTCCTGCCATTTCACGATTGTAGTCCTGTGCTTTTGTTTCAGCTTCTATTACATTCTCCATTTTAGTTTTCTCCTTTTTTAAGTTTCCATTTGACTTGCTTTTCAAATTTGAGTTTCTCATTTAACTTCCTGTGCCAAAATTTAAGTTTCGCTAAGTTTCATCGTCGGATTTTAACTTTTACCTTTACATCCTTCAGTCGGTAATAATCATCCAGCCATTTTGCTAGGAGCTTCGCATAGCCTTCGTATTTTGTTTTTGCCACCATCGTCTTCTCTCCAGTCGAAAAACACACGATAATACGATACTTTTTGAACATATACTTCAACCTCCTTATCGCTTCTTTGCGCCACCTTTTTGCACATTACAATTTCAAAACATCCTATGTTAAAACCAAACTATAATCCATATCACTTTTTCGTACCCAGGCGGTGGTCTAGTCCCAGGTATTCTTGAGTATGGAAGAATTGTATCGCAATTGAAAGAATTCATATTTTTACAGAAGAAAAACGCATAAAAAAAGCAACCAGTTCACACCAGTTGCTTATTGCTTCCAACGTCCATCCATCTTTACTCCGTCCGGCTCACCATTCTTTTTATAATAGTTAATCCGGATTTGTCCGTCTTCCTGCATAGTTGTTAGAACAATACCATTTTCAAAAACATTGATATGTTCTTCTTCTCCTTTTTTGTTTTTTCCAAGGAATCTTCCTTCATGAAAAGTTTTTATGACATTACGAACCGATGCAGGATCATTGAAATCAATCTTAACAATGTCCCCCATATTACACCTCCCACAATCTTATCTTTCTTTTTATTATATCGAAAAATCTATTGATTTGCAAGAACATATGTACGCCGCGAATGCTGTTTCTTTGGTCTTGGTCCTATTTTTGGAACCTGGTTCCATTTTTACGCTAGTTCTATATAAGAAAAGAGAACCGGTCTCCCGATTCTCTTCCTTTTATCTTCGAATTATTTCAAAGAGTTGTAGATATCCGTAAGGGCATTGCTGCTCTTGCTGTTTCCGATACTGTTGCTTTCAATCTTCTGCTTCATTCCTATATAGTATGGAATTATTTATAAAATGAATTCCATGTATATAAATATAAGACCAGTGGCAGATTGGATGCTTTTTACAGACCATTTATGCGGACAAAAAGACCAGCTACGCCCAGCTGGTCCTTTGTGAAATATTATGTCTGATAGCAAAAGCTATTTGTTAACGTGGCGGATGTTACTCCGCCTGAAATCATATAACAAAAGGAACGATATATTCCTGCGTCATCCTCTTAACAGCACAGGCCTTCAGCAGTCTTCCCAAACTGCGGATATCAAAAGCAAATACATCACCTCTGCTGTGATTACAGTATACCAAATCCAACTGAGGTGCAATTTTCTAGGGCGAAAAAAGAGACTCCACAAGGGAATCTCTTTTTGTTCGGCTATTTTGTACCTTCAAGTTCTTTCTGGCATGCCAGGATTTCTGCCTTCTCAAATCCCATTAAGTGGATTAACTGTTCTGGGGTTGTCCCACGCAGCAAAGCATTCTTGATCATATCATGCCTTTCTTTGATGCGTCCTTCAGTTCGTCCTTCAGTTCGTCCTTTCAGTTCTCCTTGAGTAAAGCCTTCCTTGTGTAGCCTTTCGCTTTCCAACATATAAGGTTTGTTCAACATAATGTTTTCCACTCCTTCCTTAACTGTTGCTTCTTTCTCAAAAATGTAATCCGACAGCTGTACGATCAGCTTCGTGAGGTCCATCACCAGTCTTTTCTTCTTGTCATCTTCTGCAACTGCTGAGAGTCTGTCTGAAATATCCTTCACTTCCTCCAGGATCTGACGAACTTTCTGTTCATCCGCCGCTTTCAGGTTCTGATATCTCGCCATATAATACGGCAGGAAAAACAGCAGCTTCTTTGTGAAGATTTCCTCTACGGAATATTCATCACAACGGATGCATGGAATCTGGTATGTATGCTCACTACCGTCCGGGAATACAACGGCCACCTGATGATCCTTTGGTGTCGTCTCATTCGCACGGACATACAGTACACAGGATTTCGGCATGAATACCTTATAAATTCCCTTCTCCTTTGCCACAGCATTCTCGATCGCAATCATTGCATCATACTCAAACATTCGGATTGCCATGGTATGGTCATTCACACTCTGGCATTCAATATGATACATGGTATTGCGGATTCGGATAAAGGAATCGGTCGTGATACTATCCTTATTCTTCTGATGCTCATTCCGCAACTGTACGACTTCTTCATCCAGTTGATAATCCGTGCCAAATACTTCGTTGATCAATGGGATCAGCAGTTCCGGCAT
>UMFI01002556.1_pt1 | contig 13513 bp, 10 predicted proteins | sample 1964951 | NCBI WGS metagenome assembly UMFI01 (sample SAMEA4836040, study PRJEB28245) | human gut metagenome | biome: gut microbiome; material: fecal sample | place: Denmark | collected 2008 | reverse complement strand
GTGCTGCAACAGTATTACATCCACATCGGACAGGAAGTGGAAGTGATGACTAAGGGTGGACAGAAACTGACCGGTGTTCTGAAACATGCAGATGAAGAGAAATTTACAGTGTCTGTACAGAAGAAAGTGAAAATGGAAGGTGCTAAGCGTCCGAAACTGGTGGAAGAGGACGAAACCTTCACTTACGAGCAAATAAAATATACTAAATACTTAATTAGCTTTAAATAGTTATGGCCAAAAAAGAAGAAACAATCAGCTTGATTGATACATTTTCGGAATTTAAGGAACTGAAAAATATCGATAGAACGACGATGGTTAGCGTACTGGAAGAGTCGTTTCGTAGTGTTATCGCGAAAATGTTTGGCACCGATGAGAATTACGACGTGATCGTGAACCCGGACAAGGGTGACTTCGAGATATGGCGTAACCGTGAAGTTGTGGCCGATGAAGACCTGACGAACCCGAATATGCAGATCTCATTGAGTGAAGCGCAGAAAATCGACGCTTCCTATGAGGTGGGTGAAGAGGTGACTGACGAAGTGATCTTTGCCAAATTCGGTCGTCGTGCTATCCTGAATCTCCGTCAGACATTGGCTTCCAAGATTCTGGAATTGGAAAAAGACAGTATTTATAATAAATATATAGATAAGGTAGGTACAATCATCAATGCAGAAGTTTATCAAATCTGGAAAAAGGAAATGTTGCTTCTGGACGATGAAGGAAACGAGTTGCTGTTGCCGAAGACGGAGCAAATCCCAAGCGATTTCTATCGTAAAGGTGAAACGGCCCGTGCGGTGGTTGCCCGCGTGGACAACAAGAATAATAATCCTAAGATTATCTTGTCACGTACTTCTCCCGTTTTCCTGCAACGTCTGTTCGAGATGGAAGTACCCGAAATTAATGATGGTTTGATTACCATCAAGAAGATTGCCCGTATTCCCGGCGAACGTGCCAAGATTGCGGTGGAATCATACGATGACAGAATCGACCCCGTAGGAGCCTGCGTAGGTGTAAAGGGTAGTCGTATTCATGGCATTGTTCGTGAATTGCGCAATGAGAATATTGATGTAATCAATTATACATCGAACATTTCATTGTTTATACAGCGTGCTTTGAGCCCGGCTAAGATTTCTTCTATCCGTCTGAATGAGGAAGAGAAGAAAGCGGAGGTTTTCCTCAAACCGGAAGAAGTTTCGCTGGCTATCGGTAAAGGCGGTTTGAATATCAAACTGGCCAGTATGTTAACTGAGTACACTATCGACGTGTTCCGTGAGTTGGATGAGAGTGTAGCTGATGAGGATATCTATCTCGACGAGTTCAGAGACGAAATCGACGGATGGGTGATCGACGCTATCAAAGCTATCGGCATCGATACGGCGAAGGCTGTGTTGAATGCTCCTCGTGAGATGTTGATTGAAAAGACGGACTTGGAAGAAGAGACGGTGGACGAGGTAATACGCATTTTGAAATCGGAGTTTGAAGAAAGTGAGAATTGAAAATTGAGAGTTGAGAGTTGGGAGTGAAAGAAATCCATACTCATTCCACTCTCAACTCTCAATTCTCCACTCTCAACTTCTTAAAGCTCCATTTATTCATTAAATTTAAAATATGACGATAAGGTTAAACAAAGTTACAAGAGATTTGAACGTAGGAATCGCGACGGTAGTTGAGTTCCTGCAAAAGAAGGGGTATACCGTTGAGGCTAATCCTAATACAAAAATTAGCGAGGAGCAATACGCTATACTCGTAAAAGAGTTTAGTACAGATAAGAACCTTAGACTTGAGTCGGAGCGTTTCATTCAGGAACGTCAGAATAAGGATCGTAATAAGGCGTCGGTTTCGATTGAAGGCTTTGAAAAGCAACCGGAAAAACCGAAGTCGGAAGATGTGATCAAAACAGTCGTACCGGAGGATGCACGCCCGAAGTTTAAACCTGTCGGGAAAATTGACTTGGATAAATTGAACGGTCGTAGAACTGAGAAAGTTGAGAAAGAACCGGAACAGAAGAAAGAAACTGTTGAAGGACGTCCAGTAGCTCAACCGGAAGTGAGGAAGGAACCTGAGGTGAAGGTAGAAGAGGTGGCAGCACCTGTTCAGGCGGAACCTGTGGCTAAACAAGTTGAACCGGTCAAACAGACAGAGCCGGTGAAGCAACCGGAGGCTGTAAAACCGGAACCGGTGAAAGAGCCGGAATCTATAGTGGAAAAGCAACCGGCAGAAGTTGAAAAAGTAGTGGAGGAAGTGATTAAAGAAGAGCCGAAGGTAGAAGTTGCACCTGTGAAGGCGGAAGAACATAACAGCATGGAACAACCTGTGAAAGCAGTATCGGCGGAAGTAGCCCCGGAGACAACGGTAGAAGTAGAGAAAGAAACTTCTAAAGAAGAAGAGATATTCAAGATCCGTCAACCGGAATTGGGTGCGAAAATCAATGTAATCGGTCAGATTGACTTGGCTGCATTGAACCAGTCTACCCGTCCTAAGAAAAAATCGAAGGAAGAAAAACGCCGTGAACGTGAAGAGAAAGAGAAAATCCGTCAGGATCAGAAGAAGTTGATGAAAGAAGCTATCATCAAAGAGATTCGCAAGGATGACTCGAAACTGCAGAAGGGTGGAGTGAAAGATAATGTTGACGCAGCCGGAAACAAGAAAAAACGGAACCGTATCAACAAAGAGAAGGTGGACGTGAACAACGTGGCTACTTCGGGCTTTGCTGCTCCGAGACCGAATGTGCAAGGCAAAGGCGGTAACAATGGTGGCAACAATCAGGGTAGCAATAATAACCGTAAAAATAATAATAAGGATCGCTTCAAGAAACCGGTTATCAAACAGGAGGTAAGCGAGGAAGATGTAGCAAAGCAGGTAAAAGAGACTCTTGCTCGTCTGACAACCAAAGGTAAGAATAAGACTTCCAAATATCGTAAAGAGAAACGCGAGATGGCTTCCAACCGTATGCAGGAATTGGAAGATCAGGAAATGGCGGACAGCAAGGTGTTGAAGCTGACCGAATTCGTTACGGCTAATGAACTGGCAACGATGATGGATGTTTCTGTCAACCAGGTAATCGCCACTTGTATGAGTATCGGTATCATGGTTTCCATCAATCAGCGTCTGGATGCTGAAACAATCAATCTGGTGGCTGAAGAATTCGGATTCAAGACCGAATATGTAAGTGCGGAAGTTGCTCAGGCTATTGTGGAAGAGGAAGACGCTCCGGAAGATCTGGAACCGCGCGCTCCGATTGTTACGGTGATGGGACATGTTGACCACGGTAAGACTTCATTGCTTGACTATATCCGTAAGGCGAATGTGATTGCCGGTGAGGCCGGAGGTATCACACAGCATATCGGTGCATATAATGTGAAGTTGGAGGACGGACGCCGTATCACATTCCTCGATACTCCGGGTCATGAGGCGTTTACCGCTATGCGTGCCCGTGGTGCGAAAGTAACGGATATCGCCATTATTATTGTAGCTGCCGATGATAACGTCATGCCGCAAACAAAGGAAGCAATCAACCATGCGATGGCGGCAGGTGTGCCTATTGTCTTTGCCATTAATAAGGTTGATAAGCCGACGGCAAATCCGGATAAGATTAAGGAAGAACTGGCTGCCATGAACTATCTCGTTGAAGAATGGGGTGGTAAATATCAGTCACAAGATATCTCTGCCAAGAAAGGCATAGGTGTGGAAGATTTGTTGGAAAAGGTATTGCTGGAAGCGGAAATGCTTGATCTGAAAGCGAATCCGAACCGTAATGCTACGGGTTCCATCATCGAATCTTCATTGGACAAGGGACGTGGATATGTAGCTACTGTGCTGGTATCTAACGGTACTTTGAAAGTGGGAGACATCGTATTGGCAGGAACAAGCTACGGACGTGTGAAGGCAATGTTCAACGAACGTAATCAGCGTATTAAGGAAGCAGGACCTGCCGAACCGGCATTGATTCTGGGATTGAATGGCGCTCCTGCCGCAGGTGACACATTCCACGTGGTAGAAAGCGATCAGGAAGCCCGTGAAATTACCAACAAACGTGAGCAGTTGGCTCGCGAACAGGGCTTGCGTACGCAGAAAATCCTTACATTGGATGAGTTGGGTCGTCGTATCGCTTTGGGTAACTTCCAGGAATTGAACATCATTGTGAAGGGTGACGTGGACGGTTCTGTCGAAGCATTGAGCGACTCCTTGATTAAGTTGTCTACCGAACAGATCCAGGTTAATGTAATCCATAAGGGTGTGGGAGCAATCTCCGAGTCGGATGTTTCTCTGGCTGCCGCTTCAGATGCGATTATCGTCGGATTCCAGGTACGTCCTTCGGGTGCTGCCGCTAAGATGGCGGAACAGGAAGGTGTCGATATCCGCAAATACTCTGTCATCTATGATGCAATCGAGGAGGTGAAAGCCGCTATGGAAGGTATGTTGGCACCGGAACTGAAAGAACAGGTGACAGCTACGATCGAAGTGCGTGAAGTATTCAACATCACGAAGGTGGGACTTGTAGCCGGTGCGATGGTGAAGACCGGAAAGGTGAAACGCAGCGACAAGGCTCGTTTGATTCGCGATGGTATCGTTATCTTTACCGGAAACATCAACGCTTTGAAACGCTTCAAGGACGATGTGAAGGAAGTGGGTACAAACTTCGAGTGTGGTATCAGTCTGGTGAATTGCAATGACATGAAGGTGGGCGATATGATCGAGACATTCGAGGAAATAGAAGTGAAACAGACATTATAAACTGTACTGTATTGAGAATAAACGGAGGCACAGAGTGAATTATAACTCCGTGCCTCTTTTTTCTTTATAGAAAGGAATATGACAACGATTGATATAATAATCCTTATAGTAGTGGGTGCAGGGGCGATTGTAGGCTTTATAAAGGGCTTTATCCGTCAGTTGGCCTCTATCTTGGGATTGATAGTCGGTTTGCTGGCGGCAAAGGCTTTGTATGCTTCTTTGGCGGAGAAGCTTTGTCCGGCAGTGACAGATTCGATGACCGTTGCGCAGGTATTGGCTTTCATAATGATATGGATTGCCGTTCCGTTGATTTTTGTGCTGATTGCCTCCTTGCTGACAAAAGCGATGAAAGCCATTTCGCTGAACTGGTTGAACCGTTGGCTGGGAAGCGGGTTGGGAGCGCTTAAATTTCTGTTATTGACAAGTGTGGTGATTGGAGCGATAGAGTTTGTGGATGGCGATAATAAGTTAATTAGTGCAACAAAAAAGGAAGAATCCTTGTTATATTATCCGATGGAGACGTTTGCGGGAATTTTTTTCCCTGCTGCAAAGAATATGACTCAACAATATATATTAGAGAATAAAGATGCAACAAGAAGAACCCAATAAATATGTAAAGGAACTGACGCAGGAGAAGTATAAATATGGCTTCACCACGGAAGTGCATACCGATGTCATTGAGCGTGGACTCAATGAGGATGTGATTCGTTTGATTTCATCGAAAAAGAACGAACCGGAATGGTTGCTGGAGTTCCGGCTGAAAGCGTACCGCCATTGGCTGACGCTGGAAATGCCTACATGGGCACATCTCCGTATTCCGGAGATTGATTATCAGGCTATTTCATACTATGCTGACCCGACGAAGAAGAAAGAGGGACCGAAAAGTATGGAAGAAGTAGATCCTGAACTTATAAAGACGTTTAATAAACTGGGAATTCCTCTGGAAGAACAGATGGCTCTTAGCGGGATGGCGGTGGATGCAGTAATGGATTCCGTATCCGTAAAGACGACATTCAAGGAAACACTGATGGAAAAGGGAATTATTTTCTGCTCGTTCAGTGAGGCGGTGCGCGAACATCCGGATTTGGTAAAGAAATATATGGGGTCGGTAGTGGGTTACCGTGACAATTTCTTTGCCGCACTGAATTCGGCAGTGTTCTCGGACGGCTCATTCGTCTATATACCGAAGGGAGTACGTTGTCCGATGGAACTTTCCACCTATTTCCGTATCAATGCCCGCAACACGGGACAGTTTGAACGCACATTGATAGTGGCGGATGATGATTCGTATGTTTCCTATCTGGAAGGGTGTACGGCTCCGATGCGGGATGAGAACCAGTTGCACGCCGCTATTGTAGAAATTGTTGTACACGACCGTGCGGAGGTGAAATACAGTACCGTTCAGAACTGGTATCCGGGAGATTCCGAAGGTAAGGGCGGTGTATATAACTTTGTGACGAAGCGTGGTAACTGCAAAGGGGTGGACAGCAAACTCTCTTGGACGCAGGTGGAGACCGGTTCGGCAATTACCTGGAAATATCCTTCCTGTATTCTGACAGGTGATAATTCGACGGCCGAGTTTTATTCCGTAGCTGTGACAAACAATTTTCAGCAGGCGGACACCGGCACGAAGATGATTCATTTAGGGAAGAATACCCGTAGTACGATTGTAAGTAAAGGTATCTCTGCCGGACATAGCGAGAACTCCTATCGCGGGTTGGTGCGTGTGGCGGAAAAAGCGGATAATGCCCGTAACTACAGTCAGTGTGACTCGCTGTTGCTGGGGGATAAGTGCGGTGCGCATACGTTCCCGTATATGGACATTCACAATGAGACGGCGGTAGTGGAGCATGAAGCTACGACGAGCAAGATCAGTGAAGATCAGATTTTCTATTGCAATCAGCGTGGTATCCCGACAGAAGACGCTATCGGGCTGATTGTGAACGGATATGCGAAAGAAGTATTGAATAAGCTTCCGATGGAATTTGCGGTAGAAGCACAGAAGTTGCTTACTATTTCGTTGGAAGGAAGCGTAGGATAAATGAATTTTAATCAAGATTATGTTAGAGATAAAAGACCTGCATGCCAGCATTAATGGCAAAGAGATATTGAAAGGCATTAACCTGACGGTAAAGCCGGGCGAAGTACACGCGATTATGGGACCGAACGGTTCCGGTAAAAGTACGCTCTCCTCCGTATTGGTGGGTAATCCTGCTTTTGAGGTAACGAAAGGTTCGGTTACTTTTTATGGAAAGAATCTGTTAGAACTGAGTCCGGAAGACCGCAGTCATGAGGGTATTTTCCTTAGTTTCCAGTATCCGGTAGAGATTCCGGGTGTGAGCATGGTAAACTTTATGCGTGCTGCTGTGAATGAACAACGCAAATATAAAGGTCTGCCTGCACTGACCGCCAGTGAATTTTTGAAACTGATGCGCGAGAAACGTGCGGTTGTTGAACTGGACAATAAGCTCGCTAACCGTTCGGTGAACGAAGGTTTCTCCGGTGGAGAGAAGAAACGGAATGAGATTTTCCAGATGGCAATGCTGGAACCGCGTTTGAGCATTCTCGATGAAACGGATTCCGGTTTGGACATCGATGCGCTCCGTATTGTGGCCGAAGGGGTAAATAAACTGAAGACTCCCGAAACCAGTACGATTGTCATCACCCACTACCAACGTTTGCTCGATTATATCAAACCGGATATTGTGCATGTGCTTTACAAAGGTCGTATCGTGAAAACTGCCGGACCGGAACTTGCTCTGGAATTGGAGGATAAAGGTTATGACTGGATTAAGAAAGAAGTAGGAGAATGACGATGAATGCTGAACAACAATACATAGATCTCTTCTCACAAACGGAAGCCATGATCTGCAAACATAGCGCTGAGGTGTTAAATGCCCCTCGTGCTGCTGCTTTTGCCGATTTTGAGCGAATCGGATTTCCGACCCGTAAGATGGAGAAGTACAAATATACGGATGTAAGCAAGTATTTTGAACCGGATTTCGGTCTGAATCTGAACCGTCTTGCTATTCCGGTCAATCCGTATGAGGTGTTTAAGTGCGATGTTCCGAACATGAGCACAGCTCTTTATTTTGTGGTCAATGACGCATTCTATAATAAGGCACTCCCTAAAACCCATTTACCGGAGGGCGTTATTTTCGGTAGCCTGAAAGAGGTGGCCGAACAGTATCCGGAGTTGGTGAAGAAGTATTATGGTAAGTTGGCGGATACCTCCAAAGATGGTGTGACAGCTTTTAATACGACTTTTGCACAGGATGGTGTTATCTTCTATGTGCCGAAGAATGTGGTTGTGGAAAAACCTATTCAGTTGGTGAACATCCTGCGTGCGGATGTCAACTTTATGGTCAATCGCCGTGTGCTGATTATTCTGGAAGACGGTGCGCAGGCACGTTTATTGCTTTGCGACCATGCAATGGATAACGTGAATTTCCTGGCAACGCAGGTGGTTGAGGTTTTTGCCGGAGAGAATGTGGTATTCGATATGTATGAGTTGGAAGAGACACATACCAGCACGGTGCGTTTCAGCAACCTGTATGTGAAGCAGGAAGCGAACAGCAATGTACTTCTGAATGGCATGACGTTGCATAACGGTACAACCCGTAATACAACCGAAGTGTTGTTGGCAGGCGAGGGAGCTGAAATAAATCTTTGCGGCATGGCTATCGCTGATAAGAACCAGCATGTGGATAACAACACGAGTATTGACCATGCAGTGCCCAACTGTACGAGTAATGAGCTGTTTAAATACGTGCTCGATGATCAATCGGTAGGTGCTTTTGCCGGGTTGGTACTGGTGCGTCCTGATGCGCAGCATACAAGTTCCCAGCAAACCAACCGTAATCTTTGCGCCACCCGTGATGCGCGGATGTATACACAGCCCCAGTTGGAGATTTATGCGGACGACGTGAAGTGTTCGCACGGAGCGACAGTGGGACAGCTTGATGAAAATGCGTTGTTCTATATGCGTGCACGTGGAATTGCGGAGAAAGAAGCGCGGTTGCTGTTGATGTTTGCATTTGTCAATGAAGTGATTGATACGATTCGTCTGGATGCGTTGAAGGACCGCCTTCATCTGTTGGTGGAAAAACGTTTCCGTGGTGAGTTGAACAGATGTCAGGGATGTGCAATCTGTAAATGAACATAAAAATGGATATTCAAAAGATACGTGAGGATTTTCCGATCTTGAGCCGTACGGTTTATGGTAAGCCTTTGGTTTATTTCGACAACGGTGCGACGACGCAGAAGCCTCGTCTGGTGGTCGATTCGTTGGTAGATGAATATTACTCCGTGAATGCAAATGTGCATCGCGGCGTACATTATCTCTCTCAACAGGCTACGGAACTGCATGAAGCTTCTCGTGAGATGGTACGTCAGTTTATTAATGCCCGTACTACTAACGAAGTGATCTTCACTCGGGGAACAACGGAAAGCATTAACCTGCTTGTCTCCAGTTTCGGTGATGAATTTATGGAAGAAGGAGATGAAGTTATCCTTTCGGTGATGGAACATCACAGCAATATCGTTCCCTGGCAGTTGTTGGCAGCCCGCAAAGGTATTGCCATCAAAGTAATCCCGATGAACGATAAAGGTGAGCTATTGTTGGATGAATATGAGAAACTCTTCTCCGAACGTACTAAAATTGTCAGTGTAGTCCAGGTTTCCAATGTCTTGGGCACTGTGAATCCGGTCAAGGAGATGATTGCGACAGCACATGCCCATGGTGTGCCTTTCCTGGTAGATGCTGCCCAGTCCATTCCTCACATGAAGGTGGACGTGCAGGATTTGGGAGCCGATTTTCTAGTGTTCTCTGCCCATAAGATATACGGACCGACAGGAGTCGGCGTGCTATATGGAAAAGAAGAGTGGTTGGACCGTCTGCCTCCTTATCAAGGAGGAGGAGAGATGATTCAGCATGTCTCTTTCGAGAAAACGACGTTCAATGAACTTCCTTTCAAATTTGAAGCCGGCACACCGGATTATATCGGTACGACCGGATTGGCGAAAGCCCTTGATTATGTGAACGGTATCGGCATGGAACGGATTGCGGATCACGAACATGAACTGACTAATTACGCTTTGCGACGATTGAAGGAAATTCCCGATATGCGTATATTCGGTGAAGCTTCCGACAGGGGAGCTGTAATTTCTTTCCTGGTAGGTAATATTCATCACTTTGACTTAGGGACGTTATTAGACCGTTTGGGTATCGCTGTCCGCACAGGACATCATTGTGCACAACCTTTGATGCAGCGACTTGGCATTGAAGGTACCGTCAGAGCTTCGTTTGCTATGTACAATACGAAAGCTGAAGTAGATGCATTGGTGGCAGGAATCGAACGTGTCAGCCGTATGTTTTAGTCCATAAAACAAAATAGTCTCATATATTAAATCGCTGTTCCTTGAAGGAATGGCGATTTTTTTATTCTTTAACTAAAAAAAGTTCCCTCCGAGTGCAGTTATTTGGAGTTTGATGCGTCTAATATATAAAACGAATATTTGGAGGGTCGTGAGACTATGCTTATATTATAAATTCTCTCTCTTTAACATTAATGGCAGCTATATCGTAAAATACATACGGTATAGCTGCAACTTTTTCATGGATACTGCTATTCATCCCTTTTTGATTTTCTTTCTTTTTTACTTGCTTTTTTCGATTGATTTCCATATTTTTAGCGATTGTAAACCCTTTAATAATTTTGGATCTATGGATGACATTCTTTTCTGGCTGGTTCCGGTCGCTTCCGTGTTGGCCCTCTGTTTTGCCTATTACTTTCATAAGCAAATGATGAAAGAGAGTGAGGGTACACCTCAAATGATAAAGATAGCTGCTGCTGTGCGTAAGGGAGCTATGTCTTATTTGAAACAACAGTACAAAATAGTAGGTTGCGTATTCTTGGGATTGGTGATTTTGTTTTCGATTATGGCATACGGCTTTCACGTACAAAACGCATGGGTTCCCATTGCCTTCCTGACAGGTGGTTTCTTCTCCGGTCTTTCCGGTTTTCTTGGAATGAAAACGGCTACTTACGCTTCGGCACGTACCGCTAATGCAGCTCGCAATTCACTGAATGCGGGGTTAAGAATCGCTTTCCGGAGCGGTGCGGTGATGGGGCTCGTAGTTGTCGGTCTAGGTTTACTTGATATTTCCTTTTGGTATCTGTTGCTGAATGCGGTGATTCCTGCTGATGCACTGACACCTACTCATAAACTCTGTGTGATTACCACTACCATGCTTACTTTTGGGATGGGAGCTTCGACGCAGGCGCTTTTTGCCCGTGTGGGCGGAGGTATCTATACGAAGGCTGCCGATGTCGGGGCTGACCTGGTAGGTAAGGTAGAAGCCGGAATCCCGGAGGATGATCCTCGTAATCCGGCTACCATTGCCGATAATGTCGGTGACAATGTCGGTGATGTGGCAGGTATGGGAGCTGATTTATACGAATCCTATTGCGGCTCTATTCTGGCAACGGCTGCGCTGGGTGCTGCCGCCTTTATCCATTCGGCGGATACGGCAATGCAGTTTAAGGCAGTGATTGCGCCTATGCTGATTGCAGCTGTCGGAATCATTCTTTCTATTATAGGTATATTCGCTGTCCGTACTAAAGAGAATGCGACGATGAAAGATTTGCTTGGCTCATTGGCATTTGGGACAAATCTTAGTTCGGTACTTATTGTTGTTGCCACTTTTTTGATACTATGGCTTTTGCAGTTGGATAATTGGATTTTGATTTCCTGTGCCGTAGTAGTCGGCCTGCTGGTCGGCATTGTCATCGGACGTTCTACGGAATATTACACCTCCCAATCCTATCGTCCTACACAAAAGTTGAGCGAGAGCGGTAAGACGGGACCGGCAACTGTCATTATTTCCGGTATAGGGTTGGGTATGCTTTCTACAGCAATTCCCGTAATTGCTGTGGTGGTTGGTATCATTGCTTCTTATCTGCTGGCTTCCGGTGGTGATTTCACTAATGTCGGAATGGGATTGTACGGAATCGGCATTGCGGCTGTCGGCATGCTTTCTACGTTGGGCATTACGTTGGCGACCGATGCTTACGGTCCGATTGCGGATAATGCAGGTGGTAATGCCGAGATGTCCGGGCTGGGTGCTGAGGTCCGTAAGCGTACTGATGCGCTCGACTCGTTGGGAAATACGACTGCGGCTACCGGTAAAGGTTTTGCGATAGGTTCTGCGGCACTGACCGGCTTGGCTTTGCTGGCTTCTTATATTGAAGAAATACGCATCGGCTTGACACGTCTTGGAAGCGTGGAGCTTACTTTCCCGGATGGTGGAACTGTCAGTGTGGCAAATGCCACATTTGTAGATTTCATGAATTATTATGAAGTAAACCTGATGAACCCGAAAGTTCTTTCAGGTATGTTCCTTGGCTCGATGATGGCTTTCCTGTTCTGTGGACTGACGATGAATGCTGTTGGGCGTGCGGCGGGACACATGGTAGATGAGGTGCGTCGGCAGTTCCGTGAGATTAAAGGTATTCTGACGGGAGAGGCGGAGCCGGATTACGAACGTTGTGTTGCCATCTCTACGAAAGGCGCTCAACGGGAAATGGTTGTTCCCTCCTTGATTGCCATTATCGCTCCTATCTTTACCGGGCTCATCTTTGGCGTTCCCGGTGTGCTTGGGTTGTTGATTGGCGGTTTAAGTAGTGGCTTTGTATTGGCTATTTTTATGGCTAATGCCGGAGGAGCATGGGATAACGCAAAGAAATATGTGGAAGAAGGTAACTTCGGTGGAAAGGGAAGTGAGGTTCACAAGGCGACGGTAGTGGGTGACACGGTGGGTGACCCCTTTAAGGATACGTCCGGTCCGAGCTTGAATATTCTGATAAAGCTTATGAGTATGGTAGCTATTGTGATGGCAGGGCTTACTGTTGCTTGGAGCTTATTCTAAAAAGTGAGAAATAAGGAAGAAAAAGGAGGCGAAATACGGTCTCCTTTTTTATTTCGTTTAATTTTGCAGCTAAATAAAAACGATAAAGATGTTATTACCTTATTTAAATGAGAATCTGATTGAAGCAGGATGCGATGAGGCCGGTCGTGGCTGCCTGGCGGGAGCGGTATATGCTGCTGCGGTTATTCTTCCGGGAGACTTTAAGAATGAGTTGTTGAATGATTCCAAACAACTGACGGAAAAACAGCGTTACGCATTGCGTGAGGTCATACAACGGGAAGCGGTGGCTTGGGCGGTTGGTGTTGTCTCACCGGAAGAAATTGATGAGATAAATATTTTGCGCGCTTCTTTCCTGGCCATGCATCGTGCCGTTGATCAATTAGCTGTTCGTCCCCAACATTTGCTGATCGATGGAAACCGTTTTAATAAATATCCCGGCATTCCTCATACAACGATTGTGAAAGGGGATGGAAAGTATCTTTCAATAGCGGCCGCATCTATATTGGCAAAGACATACAGAGATGATTATATGAATCGTCTTCATGAGGAGTTCCCTTATTATGATTGGGATCACAATAAAGGTTACCCGACTAAAAAGCACCGCGCGGCTATTGCCGAACGGGGAACGACTCCTTACCATCGAATGACCTTCAATTTGTTGGGAGATGGACAACTGACTTTAGGTTTTTAAATCAGTTTGGGCTTCTTCTATTCTCATCCGTTCTACATTTTTTTGCAGAATAGACACGTTTTTGTTATGTATAACCGCAAAAATGTTCTGTTTAGGCTGAAAAACTGTTGGTTAATGCTTTTATTTGTTATTGAAATACTCCTTAATTCCGCAACACT
>UMFI01054959.1_pt1 | contig 13630 bp, 10 predicted proteins | sample 1964951 | NCBI WGS metagenome assembly UMFI01 (sample SAMEA4836040, study PRJEB28245) | human gut metagenome | biome: gut microbiome; material: fecal sample | place: Denmark | collected 2008 | reverse complement strand
TGTGGAAAGGAATTAAGCAGAACTACAATAAAGACAGAAGCCAAAGGCCATAAGTGGGATTCTGGAAAAATAACAAAAGAGCCAACATATACAGAACAGGGAACAAGAACATATACTTGTACAGTTTGTGGAAAGACTAAAACTGAGACAGTAGATGTTTTGAAAGAAGAGTATAATGTTGGAAGTACTTATGAAGATGCTACAACCAACGCAATCTACAGAGTGATTGTGCCGAACCAGCAGGTAGAATATGTTTGCCCTATTGATAAGAAACTTAAAAAAGCAACTATTCCATCACAAATTAAGATAGGAAATGTTACTTATAAAGTTACAGCAATAGGGGGCAATGCATTTAAGAAATGCAAGAATCTTACAAGTATTACAATTGAAAAGAACGTTAGCAAAATAGGAAGTAAGGCATTCTATAATTGTAAGAAACTTAAGAATATTAAAATCAAGTCAAAGAAATTGACTTTAAAAAAGGTTGGAAAATCGGCTTTCAAAAGTATAAACAAGAAAGCAAAAATAACGGTTCCAAAGAGCAAGAAGAAATCTTACAAAAAGATTCTTGTTAAGAGAGGCTTAAGCAAAAAAGCTAAAATTAAATAAAAAACAAGAAGGTGCCATATTAGAGAGTAAATCAATAATATGGCATCTTCTTTGTCTAAAACCATAGGGAGTTAGGATAAAGGAAACAACAATATGAGAAGTAAAAAGTACGGCGTACCCCAACATAGAGATTTGGTTAAATTTCGGGGTACGAAATCAGCAATATTACACTTACTCACACAACATATTGTATATGCTAGCAACCAAAATACCCCAATATATAAAATTTCTATATTTTCGGGGTACGTTAGCCCAAAATCCTACTAATTTAACACAACATATAGTTTGAATCAAAGGCAAATGTACCCCGCTATATGAAAAAGCTTAAATCTCTGGGCACGCTAGCTTAAATTCTCGCAAATTTAACACAACATATAATTTGAAACAAAAGAAAACGTACCCCACCATTTCAAAAAATAGAAATAGTGGGGTACGTTTTAAAAAAAGATATGATTACACAGATTGCTACGTGCTTCGCACTCTTATAATCCTTAGATTGTTATCCATCCAAATGCATTTGCAATTGAACTTAAAAGTATTATTGCCGCAAATAATGGGCAAAGGTATTTAATCATAAAGTTAAAAATTTTCTTTCTGCGGAATGTGCCTTCGCCGTGAAGAACTTCCTCTTCGATTTTCTTAAGACCAATTATTTTTGAAACAAGAATACATGTAGCAAATGCAGCAATTGGCATCATTACTGAATTAGTTAAGAAATCAAAGAAGTCTAAAAACTGCATTCCAATAATTTTGATGCTGCCTAAAGGACCATAGCCAAATGATGAAAGACTGCCAAGAACAATCATAATACCACCAAGGATAATAGTTGATTTCTTTCTTCCCCATCCAAATTCGTCCTCAAAAGTTGAAACAGCACTTTCTGTTAAGGCTATTGAACTTGTAAGTGCAGCAAAAAGTACTAATGTAAAGAAAAGTATACCAACAACTGTACTAAGTCCCATACTTTCAAACATCTTAGGAATTGTAATAAACATAAGTGAAGGACCGGCTTTTAACGCATCAGGATCTCCACCTGAGAAAGCAAAAACAGCAGGAATAATCATAAGTCCTGCCATAATGGCAATAGCAGTATCAAAGATTTCAACGTTTTTAGTTGAGCTTTCAATTGACAAATCCTTTTTCATATAAGAACCAAATGTAATCAAAATACCCATTGCAATAGATAGTGAATAAAACATCTGTCCCATTGCCGCAACTACAGTCATCCATGAAAAGTTCTTAACATTAGGGACAAGAAAATATTTTACACCGGCCATTGCTCCCGGTCTTGTTATAGAATAAATCATAATGATAAGTGAAAGAACAACAAGTATAGGCATCATAAATTTTGATACACGTTCAATACCGCTTCTAACACCTGCATAAATAATTGCCAAAGTTATAAAAGTAAATATAATAAAGCAAATTTCTGCAGAAAAACCGCCTGAAATAAATCCCGTAAAATAGTCATCACCTGCTAAAAGTTTGCTGTCACCAATAATATATTCGACAAGATATTTAATAACCCAGCCACCGATAACAGAATAGTACGGAACGATAAGTATAGGAATGATGGCATTAATCCATCCGCCTAAAGATACAAACTTAGAGTTACTAAATGATTTAAAAGCACCAACAGGGCTTTTCTTAGTCATACGACCAATAGAAGTTTCAGCTACAATCATTGTATATCCAAAAGTAAGGGCAAGGACAATATATATTAATAAGAAGATACCACCACCGTATTTAGCAGCAAGATAAGGAAATCTCCAAATATTTCCAAGTCCTACAGAAGCCCCTGCAGCCGAAAGAACGAAGCCTAGCTTTCCAGAGAAAGAGCTTCTTTTTTCATTATTTTTTTTCATAACATTTTTACCTTTCTTATTACCTTTTTAGATGTATTTAGAAAGCATAACATAGAGTAAGGAAAAATACAAATCCATCTTTAAAATTATTAAAGAGATTTGCAGCAGGTATGGGAATGCAGCTGAAAATTGAATTTGTTCCAATGAAGTCACAGTTGCGAAAATAACCTGAATGAGTTAAGCTTATATCCGTATAAATTATATTAGATTAGCAAAAGATATGGAGAAAAGTTATGTTATATATTATGAGACACGGAAAAACAGATTGGAATGCCAAGCATAAGCTTCAAGGTCGTACAGATATTCCATTAAATGAAGAAGGCATTCAGATGGCAGAGCAAGCCAAAGAAAAATATAAAGATGTTAATTTTGACATATGCTATTGCTCACCGCTTGTTAGGGCAAAGCAGACAGCCGAAATTGTTTTGGAAGGAAGAAACATTCCTATTGTATATGACGACAGGCTTATGGAAATGTGTTTTGGCGTGTATGAAGGTGTAACACATCCGTCTCAGATAGAGGGAAGCCCTATTAGAAAGTTGTTTAAGGATCCGGCTAATTATCCGGGTGTGGAAGATGGAGAAACTTTTGATGATTTGTTTGCCAGAACAGGAAGTTTTCTTAAAGAAGTAGTTCAGCCACAGTTAGATGCAGGTAAGGATGTTATTATTGTGGGACATGGAGCAATGGATTCAAGCATTGTGTGTCAGGTGCAAAATATTCCGTTGGAAAAATTCTGGGACGCAGGCATTGAGAACTGTAAATTAATGAAATTGCTTTAAGGTTGATAGCAAAAAAATTTAATAAAGTATAAAATAAGACTTGAATTTTAATATTAATAAAAAACTAGAAGTTAAGAAATAATAGAAAATATTTTAAAATAAGTATATAAAAAACAGAGGTGCGTCTTGCTTTCATTAGATTAAACATCTAACAGGCAAACAAAACATCGTCCTCTGTTTTTTTTGTGCCAAAGCACATATGAATATTATTTTCTAAAAATAACTAATTAACAACCAAAGTTAAAGAATTTGCAAATAGCGTTAAATAACTGGTCGCAACTATTGAATTTAAAACACATAGTTTCGTCCTCCTTATTTTAAGATTTGTACTGGCCAATTACAAAAAGAATTGTAACAATTTTGTAATATTTAAGCAATAGGAGGTCATTGGAATAAGTGTCGTTATTTACCAAATTATATGCTAACTAAATTCTATATTTACCAAATGCTTAAAACGTGCTGAAGTAAAAGGCTTACGCAAGTTATACCAATCCAGCAACAGCCACCAAGCAAAATAGGTTTGCCACCATTTTTGATAAGCTTGACAACATTACAGCCAAGACCGATGGCAGCCATGGCAAGAGTAATAAAGAATTTGCTAAGCTCTTTAAGTGGTGCAAATATTGATGATGGAACACCAAGACTTATGGCAATTGTTGTAATAAGAGAAGCAACAATAAACCACAAAATAAACATAGGAAAAGCTTTCTTAAAACTAAATCCACCTTCATTTGAATTGCTACCCGACTGTTTTACCCTAAATAAAGCGAGAACCAAAGTAATAGGAATTATTGCAAGAGTTCTTGTAAGCTTAACTGTAACGGCTTTATCAAGTGTCTGAGTTCCAAGGTTCCACATACTGTCCCAAGTAGAAGCAGTAGCTGTAACTGATGAAGTATCATTAACAGCAGTGCCGGCAAATATACCAAAGGCTTCACCGGATGTTGTATCAAAGCCTAAGAAATGTCCAAACATTGGAAACAATAAAGCAGCTAAAACATTGAAAAAGAAAATAACAGAAATAGCCTGAGCCACTTCGTCATCATCTGCATCAATAATAGGTGCTGTTGCAGCAATGGCAGAACCACCGCAAATAGAAGATCCTACACCGATTAAAGTACTGATATTTGAATCAATGTGCATAGCTTTGTGAAGTGCGAATGCTATAATCAAAGATGTGGAAATTGTACAAATAATTATTGGAAGTGATTGCTTTCCGGTACTAAATATTACGTTAAGATTAAGACCGAAGCCCAATAAAATAACTGCATACTGAAGTATCTTTTTTGATGTAAAAGTAATTCCCGGTTTGAAAGTTTTTCCCGGTTGCCAGAATAAAGCAATAACCATACCGGCAATGATAGCAATAACGGCACTTCCAATAATAGGAAAGATTTTGCCAAGTATCCAGGCAGGAATTGCGATTGCAAGGCAAACTAATAAGCCTCTGTATTTTTCTTTTATAAGGTTCATTTAAAATCTCCTTTGTGAAAAGTATTCTTGAAATTTAATCGTAAATTATAGTTACAAGTTATATAGAAGGAACTATTTCAACATAAATCTGGTCAAATTTGTCTATCAAATCTTTTGTGATATGTTCCTGTATTTTTTTGAAATCCTTGATTTTTACAGTGTCATTTTTGCTTTTAACGTAGACTTCAATCCATGTTTTACGCCCTGTTTGTGTAACATCTAAGAAATCAAGACTATATTCATAATTGCTAATGTCCTTATTTACAACTTCTCTGATTTCATCCATAATCTGTTGGTCAGGCGAGAATAAAACCAATTCCTTTAAGTTTTTGATAATCTGCACAATTGGCTCTTTTACAAGGAATAATGCAACAATAATTGCCACAGAAGAATCTATGTAAGGGATAATAAAATTAATTGGGCTGTGTGTAAGGAAAATCTGGAACAAAAATGCAACTGAAATTCCAAGAGTACTTACAATGTCAACTTTCCACAAATAAAGCTCTGATTTAATTATCATTGAGGAATAGTCACGGCTAAGATAATGAAGCACAAGGTACATAATTATGCAGCACACGCAAAGAGAAGCTTCATATATAAGAACGTTTGTGGCATCAACTGTGTGTCCACCGTGAAGTAAAACTGTAATGTTGTTTGTAATCATATTGATAACTACAATAAGTAAAACAATATATTTTACAAGAACAAGTAATGATTCAATTTGAGAAAAACCATAAGGTTTCTTTTCAGAAACAGGTTTGTATAGAAAAGGAACCAAAATAAACATTGGAAGCAATAGTAATAAGTCAAACAAGTCAAATATGCCGTCAGTCATTACGGTTTTTGAACCTAAGACAAAGGAAGCGATGATTTCTAATACTGTAAAAGTAATGGTGCCTCCCAGTGACAGCCTTAAAATTTTGTTCTCCGTTTTATACTTTTGTTGGTCCATAATAAATAAAAAATCCTTTCTTTTTCTTCTCAAATATAATAAATCGGGTATAATACAATAGTCAATAGATAATTATAAATAAAAAATTGCTTTCCAAAGTATTTATGTTGGAACCATAAAAATGTTATGATATTATAAATAAAAAGCAAAACGGAAAATAATCAATATAGTGAAATGGAGGATTAGATATGGACAAAAAAGCAATATATAATTTAAGTTACGGAGTATTTATGGTATCAACTAAGGCAGGTGAAGTGGCTAACGGTTGTATTACAAACACTTGTATTCAGGTAGCAGGCAATCCTGTAAGAATAGCAATTTCGGTATTGAACAGTAACTACACTTGCGATTTGATTAAAGAAAGTGGTATTTTTGCAGTAAGCATTTTGGACAATGATTGTACATTTGAAACAATAAAGCATTTTGGTTTTCAGTCAGGAAGAGATGTGGACAAGTTTGGAAACATTACACCACCTACAGATTGTAATGATGTACCATATCTTGGCTGGCAATCCTGCGCAGTTATTAGTGGAAAAGTTGTTGAGCAACATGATCTTGGAACACACACATTATTTATTGCAGAAGTTGTTGATGCAAAGGTATTAAGCGATAAAGAACCTATAACTTATGCAAAATATCAAAATGAAATAAAGCCGAAAAACAATGCAGCATCTGCAAAAGAAGATGGCAAAAAAATTGTTGGTTGGAGATGTAAGATTTGCAATTATGTTTATGAGGGAAGTAAGTTGCCGGAAGATTATGCCTGTCCGTTATGCGGTCATGGAGCAGATGATTTTGAGCCAATATATGAAAGCTAACCGTTGTGCCCAAAGGTAATTATTCCACCATTGTGTAAGCACAGGTTGAATAATGACTTATAACTTTTAGACAAATTAAAAAAAGTATGCTACAATGTTGAACTGTACAGTGTGAATGTACGACTTTTAATGGACTAAAGGAGAAACGAGAAAATGAATATTGTTTGTTTAGATTTAGAGGGAGTATTAGTTCCTGAAATATGGATTGCATTTGCAGAAGAAACAGGAATCCCTGAACTTAAGAGAACAACAAGAGATGAGCCTGATTACGATAAGCTTATGAATTATAGAATTAACATCTTAAAAGAGCACGGATTAGGACTTAAGGAAATTCAGGAAACAATTGCAAAGATTGATCCTATGCCTGGTGCAAAAGAATTTTTAGATGAATTAAGAGAGATTACTCAGGTAATTATTATTAGTGATACATTTACACAGTTTGCAGGACCTTTAATGAAGAAGTTAGGTTATCCTACAATTTTCTGTAACTCATTGGAAGTAGCAGAAGATGGAGAAATCACAGGATTTAAGATGAGAATTGAAAACTCAAAACTTACTACGGTAAAGGCATTGCAGTCAATCGGATATGACACAATTGCCAGCGGCGACAGCCACAATGACCTTGGAATGATTAAGGCAAGCAAGGCAGGATTTTTATTCAGAAGTACAGATGAAATCAAGAAAGAATATCCTGAACTTCCAGCTTTTGAAACATATGATGAATTAATGGCTGCAATCAAGGAAGCATTATAATATAAGAAATTTAAATTAAATCAGAGTAATAAAGAACTATGTTTGATACTGGAAATTTATTGTAGCATAGTTCTTTTTTTTTGCATTTATGGAAAGGATATAAACATATTATATTTGACCGAGCTGAATGCAAGGAATGCTTCTTGTCCAAAGGACAAGGAGATGTGGACTGGAGTGAAGCTAATAAACATCGCGTAAAACTTATATTTGTACCATATACGGTAATTCTTTTTTATATGGTACAGAGTTGTTCAGGTTTGAACTGGAAGAAGCTAATATCTGTACCATATATGAAAATTCTTGCTCGTATGGTACAGATTTTTTCTGATTTGAGCTGGGACAAACTTATATTTGTACCATATATGAGATTTCTTGCTCATATGGTACAGATTTGTTCTGATTTGAGATTGAACAAGCTTGTATTTGTACTATATATGAAATTTGTTGCTCGTATGGTACAGATTTGTTCTGATTTGAGATTGAACAAGCTCGTATTTGTACCATATGTAAAATTTCTTGCTTGTATGGTACAACCTTACCTCACAGAATATGAGAACTCGGTTCTATGTGGTAGTTACATATTAGTTTGAATATGATGAATCTTTGTATCTGCCACATAAAAAGAGAAAACTTAATCATATGGGGCAATTCATATTATTTTCAATAACAATGAATCTTGAAATCTACCCCATAGTATGCATAAACTTGCTTCTATGGGGTAATTACCTACTTGAATTGAATTAACCTTGTCTTCTACCAAACTACATAAACTGGAAGTTTAAATAGTTTCCCAAAATCATAGATATTATGTTATACTGTTTTTAGTGTAGAAAAGAGGGAGTATTGAAAAATCAATAATTTATTCTAATCAAATTCTAAATTTGTTAAAATCTATTATTTATCCCCGAAAAGTTCGTTGCAAAAAGAGTTGTAAGAGTTGCAAAAAAAGTTGCATAGAGTTGCGAAAATTAAAAGAGTTGCAATAGTTACCATAGGACCCCCACAATGAAAGTAAAAGAGGAAATGTATATGAAGAAAATATTGGAGGCAATTAAGAATTTCTTTTCTGCATCTCACGAAAGGGAGCGAAAAGGAATACAGGCGACTAAGCATGGAATGTTTAACAATTTCGTATATGCAGTAAAGCTGACATGGCAGTTAAACAATCAGTTTATTATAGCAATGATTGTAATGGGAGTATTGTCGGCATTGTATATGCTTATTGGAATTTATATTCCAAAGATTGTATTGGCATTAGTAGAAAATAAAGTTACAACAGACACAATGATTAAAGTGTTGGTAGCAGTGGGAATTATAATTCTTGTAGTAAAGCTTATCAACACAAAGGCTCAATATGTAGGCGAGTATGCCTGGGACAAGGTATATAAGGGGTTAGTTTCAAAATATCTTAGAAAATCATTTACAACAGATTTTAAAAATATGGAAAATCCGGATTTCCTTGATTTGATTGAAAGATCAAAACATGCAATGTATAACTATCAGGGAATTAGTGGTTACTGTAGAAGAGGAAGTAATATTCTTTCAAATATTGTACTTGTAGTTATAGCAGGTGCGGCAATAGCAGTAATTAATCCTTTGATAATTTTGGTGCTGGTAGTTATTTCATATTTTATATATAAAATCCTTGATTCAACAATGGAGTGGACGAAAGTAAATTTTAGAGATGCAATGTCATCTAATTTTAGAAAAAATTATTATTTTTCTTCCACAGCAAGAGATTTTAAATATGCCAAAGACATAAGATTATTTAAAATGCAGGATTTTATTGAACAGACGTGGAAAGACATAAATACAGTTTATTATGCAGCCTGCAAAAAAAATCACAGAAAATGGGTAATGTGCGAGGCAAAGATGAGTTTTCTTCGCCTTTTTCAGAATTTATTACTATACGTAGTATTGATTTATATGGTTTTAAATAAGGGAATGAGCATTTCTGATTTTGTTTTATACATAGGTTTGGTTGCATCATTTTCCACAGCTATGACAGATATGTTTTGCAATATGGTTTGGATGAATATGAACCGAATGGAACTTGACGATTTTAGAACATTTATGGACTGGAATGAGGACAAGCCTGACATTGAAAAAGGCCAGGGCGTAAGTAAGAATATAGGCTTGAAGCAATTTGAGTTTAAATTTGAAAACGTATCTTTTAAATATCCGGGACACGAAAAATATGTTCTAAAGAATATTAATCTGACTATTGAAGCGGGAAGCAAGTTGGCGGTAGTTGGTATTAACGGCGCAGGAAAAACAACTTTAACAAAGCTTCTTATGAGACTTTATGAGCAAACAGAGGGAAGGATTCTTCTTAATGGAGTTGATGTAAAGAAGTATGACAGAGATACATATTTTAAAATATTTGCGCCTGTGTTCCAAAACATTGAAATTTTTGCTTTTCCGGTATGGCAGAATATTTCAATGAAGCCTGAAAATGAGACGGACAAAAACAGAACAATGGAGGCTTTGGAAAAAAGTGGTTTGGATGAAAAGATTAACAAATATGAAAACAAAATAGACACTATGCTTCTTAGAATATTTGACCCTAACGGTGTTGATTTGTCAGGTGGAGAAAGACAAAGACTTGCCATGGCAAGGGCGCTTTATCAGAACAGAGAAGTTCTTGTTTTGGATGAGCCAACAGCGGCACTTGACGCATTGGCAGAAGACAGAATGTATCAGGAATTTAATCAAATGGTAAAGGGAAAGACTGCTATTTTTATTTCACACAGACTTTCAAGTACAAGATTTTGTGACAAAATAGTTATGTTTGAAGATGGCAGAATTATTGAAGAGGGTACTCATGAACAGCTAATTAATGCCAATGGAAAATACAGAAATATGTTCCAGGTTCAGGCTCAATATTACAAAGATAAGGAGGGTGAGGTATGTTAAACAAATTTTTTGGCGGAATAAAAGATATTTGTTTTTGTACAAAATATTTTGCAAAGTTTGCATGGAAACATCTTCCTATATATTATTTATACATATTAATGTCAGTCATAATCAGTACGGCAGGACCTTTTGTTTCAATTATTGGCTCAAAGTATTTAATTAACGAGATTGTATATGAGCAGAACAGAAACATGAATATGATAATATTCTGGGTTGCGTTCATATGTATTGGTACATACATTCACGTAGTGGGAAACAAGTTTGCCAATGAGAAGCAGAATTATTGTAATGACCAGTTTGACAGAATGCTTCATATGGAAATTAGTTCTAACACTATGAAAATGAAGTTTGAATACACGGAAAATTCAGAAATGTTAGACAGTATAAATAAAGCAGGACGTGCATTTGAGCAGACAAATTTAATTCAGGGACTTACAGATGGTATAGTAGGACTTTTGAGTAATATTTTAGTCCTTGCTGGTGTTATTTACATAGTAGTTAAATGCTCTGTATGGCTGATAATTCCTGTATTGTTAAGCTTCGTAGTTAACACATATATAACAATGAAAACAACAAAAATAAAGGAACAGTATTTTTCAGAAGCTATGGAAATGGACCGTGTTGTTGATTATTATATTGATGAACTTACAACAGGTGAATATGCTAAGGACATTAGAATATATCATTCAGACGATATGATTATAGACAACCAGAAAAAGCAGAGCAACGGCATTTATAATCTGTCAAAGAAAAGTGAAATGAAAATATGGAATAAGGATAAAGTCGCAGTGACGACAACAGAAGTCTGCGATATTGTAGTTTATATTATTCTTGGCATAAATACTTTGACAGAAAAGATTACAGTAGGTGATTTCAGCAGTTTGGTACAGGCTATACTTAAGTTTACGGAAGCACTTAACGGTATTTCAAGAGGCTTGTTGGAATTAAAATATACGGCATCAGTTTTGAAATATTATATTGATTACATAGAACAGGCAGCAATCGACAGAAAATACGAAGAAAGCAAAAATGCAGTAGTTCCTAATATTAATAATGGCGTTTCAATTGAATTTAAAAATGTAAGTTTTAAATATCCTAACACAGATGTTTATATTCTAAAAAACATAAATACAATAATTCATTCAGGAGAGCACTTATCAATAGTAGGAAAAAACGGTGCAGGAAAAACAACCTTCATAAAATTACTTTGCAGACTGTACGAAGTAACGGAAGGAGAAATACTTGTAAATGGAGTGAATATAAACGACATAGAATACTCCAAATATCTTGATTTGCTTTCAGTAGTATTTCAGGATTACAAACTTATGGCATTTTCCATAAAAGACAACATAGATATGGGACAAAACAAATATCCAGATGTTGAGAATAAGATAAATGAACTATGTGAAATAGTAGAAATAGACAGTTGGATTAACTCATTGAAAGACAAACAAAATACAAATCTATACAAGATGTTTGATGAATCGGGAATAGAGCCGTCAGGCGGGCAGGCACAAAAACTTTCAATAGTTCGTGCCCTGTACAAAGACTCACCAATAGTAGTACTTGATGAACCAACAGCAGCACTAGATCCAATTGCTGAATTTGAAGTATATAACAACTTCGATAAACTGGTAGGAGGCAAAACTGCAGTCTACATATCACATAGACTATCATCATGCCGATTCTGTGACAGAATAATAGTATTTGATGGCGGTACAATAATAGAAGACGGAAGCCATGACAAACTAATGGAAAACCAAAAAGGCTTCTATTACAATATGTACAATACACAGGCAAAACACTACCAAAATTAAGAATAAATATTGTATAATAATCAATCCGAATTAAAAGGGCACGATGCTAATTAGTTTATTGTAATATGTTAATCAGCATTGGAGCCCTTTTTGCGTTATGTACCCCGACATTTCAAAAAGGCTATTTTTCGGGGTACACTCACCTAAAAAGCAATCAAATTTATACAACATATAGTTTGAGCTTGCAATAAACGTACCCCGCTATTTCAAGTCGCCCGTTTTTTTAGGTACATTCGCAAAACTATCATACCATCAAATTTTATTCATATTACATAGCCTAGATTGAATATCGTTGACACATAACTAACTTTACTGTTAAGATTTATAATAAGTTCAGAAATTTTTTATTAGAAAACAATAAGTAAATTAACGTGTTTGCATAAAAAAATCTGAACTTATTTGGAAAAGTTAGAGAAAAGGAGAAAAACAATGAATCCATTAGATATGATGAAATTTAAAGGCATGTTTGAAAAGTTTGTCACACGCCATCCAATGCTTCCAAAATTTTTTGCAAGAATCCAGCCGGAAGTAAAAGAAGGCAGTGTAATAGAACTAACTGTTACCCCACCTGACGGTGAACCATTAAAGGCTAATATTAAGGTACAGGCTGAGGATATGGAGCTACTGCAAATGATAAAAAATATGCAACAAAAATAAAGAAAACGTACCATAAATGTGTTATAATCAGGGGTATGAAGGAGAGATAAAGTGAAGGATATAGTTAAGAGTACATTGACAGAAATTATATTAGTATTTTGTGTAGTGTTTGCCTTGATGATACAGACCAATGCAGCAGAATCAGATTTGGATAATTCAGATAATAACGATATAAGTCAGACTATTGGGAATGCAGGAGAGTTGCAGAAAGATGAAAGTGTAACGACAACACTTTCAGAGAAACATGGGTGCGAATACTATAAGATAATTATAGACGAAGAGAGCAAAGTTATTATCAATTATAAATCCAATGCAGGACAGTCCACTTTTCAGTTATATGACAACGAATTGTCTCTTATAAAAGAAGAAAAAGTTAAAGGCGGAAGACATCTAAAATCAGTTAAGTATAGCGAAGAGATTACTTTAAAGCCTGGTGTGTATTACATAAAAGTATTAACTGAAGATGAGGAGAGCACAGGAAAGTATAAGAGAATATATTCAATATCTTATTCATTTAATAATTACGTGAAAAGCATAACCGTTACAGGAAATAAGACGGTTTCAGTTAACAAAACAATAAGATTGAAGGCTATTGTAAAACCTGACAATGCAACTGCAAAAGATATTGAGTGGGAAGTAAGTAATACGGGAAGTGCTGTTATTGATACAAACACAGGAATTTTAAGAGCTTATAAACCGGAAAAAGTCAATGTAATAGCTAAGGCAACAGACGGAAGTGGTGAAAAAGCAACTTTTACTGTTGTAATTAAACCATCAAAAGTCTCAAATTTAAAAATTAAACGTACAGGCAGGAAGAAAATTAAAGTAAGTTGGTACAATGTTTATAATGCATCCGGATATCAGCTTCAATATGGTCGAAGAAAGTCAACATCCAGAGCCAAATATAGAAGAATTTCTGCAAGAAAGAGTACAGGAACTTTATCAAAGATAAAAAATAGAAAGAATTATTTTGTAAGGGTAAGAGCAT
>UMFI01040442.1_pt1 | contig 13688 bp, 24 predicted proteins | sample 1964951 | NCBI WGS metagenome assembly UMFI01 (sample SAMEA4836040, study PRJEB28245) | human gut metagenome | biome: gut microbiome; material: fecal sample | place: Denmark | collected 2008 | reverse complement strand
CGCAGAGTTATTCAAGGAATAAGAAAGAAAGACTCATAATCTGAAGGTCGGGGGTTCAAAGCCCTCTGGGTCCACTTGGAGTGTACTAGAAATAAAGGAAATCTAGAGCAGGTATACTGAAAATAAAGGGTAAACAATACTAGTTCAGTTTACTAACATCGAAAGATAGAAAATAAACACCTGTGTATGTGAATATGGGTAAAATAATAGCATACATTCAGTTCGAATCTGAATACACTCCCACAATTTAGAATTATTAACATTAGATTTGTAAAATATGGATTACCAGTATTTCGGATTGTTTTTAAATGAACATAATAGGAATGAGCTTATGAAAATCATTTTTGCTAATCCTATTATAACTAATCTGGTCCTTCAAAGAGGAAGTACTTTATACCTAGACCATTGTACTCTGCTCCACAAAAATCAAAACGATAAAGAGATATATGACTCTCTTGTAAAGAAGATTGATGAATCATGGATGGTAGAAGTAAATGGAATAGGTTTCTCTAACAAAGCAATAGCTTTCAGAGTTACTATACCAGACTTGCCTTGTGCAAATGCCAAACCACATATTACTATTTGTACAATCAATGGAGGAAAACCAGTTGATAGCAATGGAATATGTGAGTGGATTCCTATTCCTAAACTCAACATTTGCTGTGAACTAAAATTAGTGAAATAATGTGGCCGAGAGAAAGTCCAATGAGAGAATATGCCAGGAAGCATCCTGGCTGTTCTCTTCAAGAGTATTGTGAATATTTAGATAATATTGCTAGAGAGGAAGCAGAAAGAAGGAGACTAAAAGAAGAAGAAAACAATCAACTTCTAAAAAGTTTTGAGGGAAAATGCTTTCAAATAAACTTCAATGGGCAATCATTTGGTTATTTTAAGATAACTAAAGATATTACTGCCTTCAGAGAAGATGTTAAAGAAGATTTCTATGAGGTCTTCATAGACAGTAATACAACTAGAATAAGTCTTGAAAAGAAGAGAATGATAAATCGTCAATGGCTTCCTGGACAGGGAAGTGAAAAGTGTACAATAGTTCCTGAAGAATTGTTCAATAAAGTAGTCAAGTATTATCAAGAAATGTGTGCTATGGCTGAAAAAATAAGAGACAAGGAATTGTAACCTTGGGGTAGTGGCGGAATTGGTAGACGCGCTAGACTTAGGATCTAGTACAGAAATGTGTGAGGGTTCGAGTCCCTCCTACCCTAGGAACTAAAGTAGTAAACCTCCACGTGGTTAGTTCTGGGTAACGCAAATTACTACAAATATTAATAAACTAATAAAATTATGAGTTATATTTATTGTATTACAAATTTAATTAATAACAAACGCTATGTAGGAAAGACTACATAGTCCATTTAGGGGCGGTTTCAAGAGCACTGTAAAGATTCTCAGAAAGAAAGATGTGGGAGGCGTCCTTTATACGATGCTATGAATAAGTATGGTATTGAAAACTTTATAATAGAGGAATTAGAACAAGTTAAAGATGAGGATCTTCTATCTGAAAGAGAAATCTATTGGATAAAAGAGCTAGAGACTTATGGTTCTAAAGGTTATAATGCTTCTAAAGGAGGAGATGGTACTATTCTCTATGATTATAAAGAAATTATTCAGTTAGCTAATTTAGGATATACTAGTGACCAGATTGAACGCAAGATAGGATGCTGTAAAAGCACTATATATAAAGTATTAAAGTCGCATAATTGTAAGTTGCGCAAATCTAACTGTAAATTGATAGCACAATATGATTTGGCTGGAAACTATATACAGACGTTTTTCTCTGCCCAGGACGCTATAAGACATTTATAGGATATTGGAGTATGTAAGGCTACTAATTCCGAGCAAGCTAGTAGTAAAATAACTCAATGCTGTAAGCACAAGAGTGTTACCGCATATAAATATAAGTGGGAATATTTACCAGAACCCAGTTAATATGTAAGATTTTTATTCAATTAGATTATGAAAGAGTTAAGTGAAATTATTCAAGAATTGGTAGACAATAGCAATTCCATGAATCAAATTAATTCAAAAACTGCTATACAGTATGTTGTGGAGGCTTACGAAGCTGGAATGGATAAGGCTAAAGAACTTATCAAAGACAGTGGAGAACTTTAATTAACTGAATGTTTCAGAACATTCATATTAAATAACAATTAAAAATAAAGAAATGAACAAAGTTTGGATGTGTTCTGAGTCTACATACACCCAAGTAGGCTCAGGTTACAAGGTTTCGGAATCTCTTCCGGTTGGTATTTACAGTATTAATCTGACAATGACAGGTTATCACCTGGATAAGTATGCAGACAAGTTCGTATTTCCGTATAAGATGTATGGACTGCAGGAAGATTTCATAGACCATGTAATCAAAACTTATAATAACACAGAAGGAAACTTGGGAATCATGCTTACTGGTACAAAAGGTACTGGAAAGACTGTCACAGCTAAAGAATTAGCTAATAAGTTGAACCTTCCTGTTATTATCGTAAAGGATATGGGAGATCATAATCAATCTATGATTGAGTTTCTCTCTGGCATTGAGGGAGATTGTGTTCTCTTCCTAGACGAGTTTGAAAAGAACTTCAGCGAATCGGATTCTACAATCCTCCAAATTATGGATGGAGTTTATAACTCCAAGTATCGTAAGGTGTTCTTGCTGACTAATGCAATGTCTATCAACGAGAATATGGTAGGACGTCCGTCTAGAATCCGCTACGTCAAGAAGTTTGAAAATCTTGATTTGAAGGTTGTAAACGAATATCTAGACGATGCCCTGGAGGTTCCAGAAGCACGTCAAGATTTACTTGACTTCATTGATTCTTTGACTATATCAACTATTGATATTCTCAAAACTATAGTTAATGAAAGGGATATAAGACATGTAAATGTGAAATATGTGGGATAACATAGTGGAACAATAAGCCTATTTCTTTGTAGTTACACCATATTAATGGTATTAGTAATGATAATAGAATAGAGAATCTGCAAATCCTTTGTCCGAATTGTCATTCCTAGACTGAAAATTATGGTAGTAAAAATATTAAATAACCGTGTTTCGTGGGTTCGAATCCCACTCCAGATTCTACACTAATTTATTTGCCTATGGACAGAAAATTAAGAAGAGAGCTTTCTAAAAGAAAGTGGATTTCTAGAGCTAAAAAAATCTACAATTCTTACAAGGAATTTTATGTCCCAATAAAAGGAATTAAAGATTATAGAACACGATTTACTTTCGGTTCGGTTAGAGTTTGTGAATCAATTACAGATTTTCTTAATAATTCTAAGTATGCTAAAATGCTTAAGAATTGCACTTCTCCTTACAGAAGTAAGATGATGCAATACGAATACAAGAAAGAGAATAGAAAAGATAGATATAAGGCTAAGAAAGATATTCAGGAAGGTATTCAGGAATATGAGTCCAGAAACAATCTTTCATGCTCATCATGCATATTCTATGATGGAGGTCTATGCGAGAAAGGATTACCAATGACAGAAAACTGTCCAGAATATTGGGATTAATTATGGATAAATACATTAACGGAAGCTTAGTAAAAAGAGTTCTGGTTTTCAAGACTAGAAGACATCCAGAATGGAAACATTATGTATCTGATAAGAAATTTCTCCTTTGGAGAAGACATATTGATTACTGGTACTCCCTTGATCCTTGTTTTGGAACATATTCAGAGGAGGAAATGTTATCATCTATTGACAACAAAACGTCCTTCTATAAGGACGGAATAGTATATCAAAAGTCGCACATTATTCTAGAGTTCTCTGAGGAGCATGATGAGTGGATTTACTTTGATAGTGATGAAGAAATGGAAGGATGGTTTGAGTCCTTTATGAATGACTTTGGAAAACCATTTATTTATATAGAATAATACCTTTATCCCAGTTTAGAGCTTAGCTCAAGTAGTGAAGAACAGTAGCTATTGGTTAAAACGAGGTAGAGTGCCAGACGAAAGACTGGAATTAACATAGTTTAACTTTGAATCTCCGACTATGCGGAGTATCATTATGGCAGAATTGATTTTCTTACCTAACGGAAAATGCAATTTGAAATTTCATGCTAACATCAAAAACTTTAAAAGAGTTGAGATTGTGAAGCATAAGAAGAACTTCTTCAAGGTCTACGTAGACCGCAACGATAGCGTTTATGACGTGAAACGGTGCGAAGTCATCACTTGGAAGACCATAGAGAGAGGGAAAAGAAAGGTGAATGTTCCTGACAAGGTTGACGAGGTACGTGATGTACATCTGTTTGACAAGACTAAGGGAAATCCGTTCAAGATTGCGGTTACTAAAATAATCGGCGAGATTGAGGCACAGGAATTACTATCTTAAGATAGCGTTTAGGAGAGTATCGTATAACTCTCCTTATGCAGATGTGGTGTTAATGGTTTGAGCACGTCAGACTTCCAATCTGAAGGGGAGAGTTCGAGTCTCTCTATCTGCACATTTGTAGGTATAGCACAACGGTTAGTGCATCGGCTTGCCATGCCGAGGATGTGAGTTCGATTCTCATTACCTACTCTATATTCCGATTTAGCTCAGTTGGCAGAGCGCCCACAACTAAAGGCATTGGTGGGAGGTCAGGGGTTCAAATCCTTTAATCGGAACAAATCTCGGTGTACCAGAGTGGTTTAATGGCTAGGACTGCAAATCCTTAGTTCGTCAGTTCGAATCTGACCACCGAGTCACTGTTTCGACATTTTCAGTCTAAATGCCGTGTCTGGAGACGTTACCAACCAGTCGTGCTATACGGTTAGAATAGTCCGTGCCTCACTGGTGATAGAGGCATCCCTGGGTAGCGGATGTAAAGTAGCTACTAATATCGTGGAGTAGAGAAGTGGTCATCTCGCTAGGCTCATAACCTAGAAATCGTCATAAACGGTTCGAATCCTACCTCCGCAAGACTCACAAGTAAGAACCTCCACGTGGTGTGAGTTGGATAACGCTAATCTTACTAATATGTTTAATTTTAAATAAGAATAGAACATGGGATATATTTATTGTATTACAAATTTAATTAATGGAAAATAGTATGTTGGAAAAACTACTTATTCTGTAACTAAGAGATTTAAAGAACATTGTAATGATTGCAAGAAGGAAAGATGTGAAAAGAGACCGCTATATGATGCTATGAACAAGTATGGGATCGAGAACTTCATAGTTGAGTAGCTGTATGAATGTGATGATGAGGAATTAGCTTCTTATGAAATTCAATTTATAGATAAGCTAGATACATACTCAAATGGCTATAATGCTACTATGGGAGGCGATGGAGCTATCTTATTCGATTATAAAGAAATAATATCTTTATATACTAGCGGAATGACAATGATTGAAGTTTCCGCCAAAATGCAATGTTCTGTTGATACAGTTTCTAAAGTAATAAATATAAACAATATACCAAAGAACAAATTTTATTTGGGAAGTTGCAAGCAACCTGTATCAATATCTCAGTATGATTTAAATAATAACTTTATCAGGACTTGGAACAGTATAGCCGATGCTGCACACTGGTTAGTAGACAATGGTTATGCTAAAACTTATAATGGAGGTGTTCGCTAGAAGATTAGTTTATGTGTAAAAGGGAAATTGAAAACTGCATATAAATTTATTTGGAAATAATCCTACCTCCGCAACGAAACTCCTTTTGTGGCTCTGTTATTAGATTAATTATTAACAATTTTAAACTTTAATGTTATGAAGAAAGTAATTAATGTTGTAAAGAAAGCTGCTAAATGGTATTTTGAACAGAGTTCTAAGAACTACACTTGGTTAGTGTCGGGAACAATACCTCCTCCATATAGAGGACAAGAGTAAAAATATCATTAAAAGGTAAGTACCAATGGGGTACTTACAGATGTCTGGGAGGAAATAATATGTATGGTTAGCCAAGTGGCCGGGCTGTTAACCCGTCGTGAGAAATCCCATCGCAGGTTCGAATCCTGCACCATACGCCTTTTTGCTGAACCCTCCTTAGTTTTTAACTAAGCAATAGTAATCCAGCAAACTCTAGACCGATGTGAGGAAGAGAGTAGTCTAGACGGTAGCTAGCACTGTAGTACGCAATGGTGGAATAGAAACGGCTAGCATCCACCAACTTTTAATTAATTAGATATGATAGTACAACCTATTGGAAAGTTTAAACTTACTTATGCAAATGGTATAAGTCAAGTTAAGCTGTTAATAACTCAGGAAGACTACAAGTCTATTGTCAAACCTATATTAGATAATATAGCTGAGTTAGAGGCACAGCGAAGTGGGATTAATAAAAAGAGTAAAAGGTATAAGGAAATTTCGGAAAAACTTAGAGAACTGAAAAAACCTATATCGGAACTTGGAGAGTTTTTTACAAGCACGTCTCCTCTTGGATTAGCACTATGGAGTAGTCGCTTCCCAAACTTGATACTTCCGCCTCAACAAGGCGGTGGACATTTTGTTAGATTTGAAAAATTAGATTTGTATGAAAATAAGGAAGGTTAACTCTACTATCAAAAGACGAGTTCTTAGGGAAGTGTCTAGAGAGTGCAGAAAGAGGAATATGATGGACAAGAAAGGTGAAATTCCAAATGATATTAAGGACATATGGGAAGCGATTAAAGTATTAACAAAGAGAAATAAACAATTTGCTGTTAGATATGCATCAATGTGATTATTGTTGTTGGTATAATCCTGCTAGTGGGTGCTGTAATTGTCCATACGTAATGAGACGGAAAGCGTGTGAGAAGGCTCGTAAACAGAAAGAAGAAAATGAAAAGCCTAGAAAGTTATAGCATATTTACTAAGCCTAAACTATCTAATCCTGTATCATGGGAGGATATGAAAGAATTTAATACCCATATGAAGGAAGTAGTTAGAGACTATAAGATTAGGCAAGCTAAAGCTAGAGAAAGCGCTAAGAAAGTAATTATTAAGTAAATACTAACCTGGCAAGGTAAAAATCCAGTCGGGGTCTGTTAGCATTTATGCTAATAAGTCGAAGCCAGTCCCTGCGTAGTTATAATAGGCAAGCTGAACTTGAGAATTGTTAAACGGATGGTTGCCGTTAAAAGATATATAGTTACAAACTTATGTATCCAGAATATAACTAATTAAAGACTTATCTGGTGATGTTAGGTTATGGAATCCTAACAGTGGAAATTTATGAGTTATGTCACCAATTAAAAAGAAAATCTCAAACATGGGCCGTTAGCTCAAATGGCTAGAGCGCTGGTTTTGCACACCGGAAGATAGGGTTCGAGTCCCTGCGTGTCCACAAACTTTATTTAAAGAATTATGAAAGTATATGTAGTTGTAGTAAATTATCACCCAGCTAATGCTCCTCAAAATTACGAAACTGATTGTCAAATCTTTTTAGATAGGAAACAGGCAGAGAAGTATAAGGAGGCTAAGGAAAAAGAGTTTCCCATTAGATGGGGAGGAGAGTATAATCATTGTAAACTAATTAAAAAGCATTTGTAATATCGCGGGATGATAGCAGAGGTAGCTAGTCAGGCTCATAACCTGAAGGTCGTCGGTTCGAATCCGACTCCCGCTACTAAGTTATTTTTAACAATTAAAATTAGATTATGGATTTCAAGAATCTTACAAAGGAATCTCTTCCGAAAGAATTTCAGGAGAGAATTGAACGTTTCAATCGTTGAAGCTGGTGATGGTACATTTGAAGAAAATGACCTATTCGATTATGAAATGGCTTGTATAAAGCAAGCCCTATCATTCTCTGAGTTTTTCAAAGAAATGAGTCTGGAGGAATGTAAAGCCTTCTATGAGAAATATCCTAGCTTGTTTGAGCTGATTGAGGCTATTAAAGATAAACTTCCGTACTTTGATAATGGTCATAGTGGAAACTCTATGAGCATGAGTTGGATGCTATACAGATGTTATAAGGAAAAACCTGAGCTTGTTCCTTATATGCATGGTTGTCTGGCTCAACTTGTTGGAGACGAAGGTTATCATGATAATCGTTCTGATGTTCCTAAGTTATGAGTGTAATACTTAAACAGTGTAAACTCTAATAGAATAATTACATAGTTGGCTGAAGAAAACAGTAATGCCCAGGGACACACGTTGGTAGCCTCAATGTGACGGAATCAGTGAAAAAGACACGAACCTAGTAATTATTTTATTTATATGGGCCTACTTGGATTTGACAGGCGATTACAAATTATAAGGACGTGTAGAGCGCAATCTCTCTAAACGACGAAAACAAATAACTGCAGAAATTGCACCTGTAAGAATGGCAGCCTAAGCTGCTGGCTTATTAATAGACACTATTAATCAAGTCGGGTTACTGGAGAGACCTAGAAACAGAAGAGGTTAGGTATATCGCTAATGGCGTGCGGACGATAATCCGTGGTATATCTTTAATCAGAACACTCTAAGAGTTAGTAAGACTGAATCTCCGTTGTCTTTAAACAGAAGGGATGTGTGCCTGCGTGGTTGACTCACCACAAACACTCGTTTTCCTATTTTAGCGTTAAAAAGTAGGTGGTGGAGAGTTGACTTCGGTCAGCCCCAGTTTGGTGGTTTGTAAACTAGTTTCTAGAACTCCGATAGTGTAGTTTAGAGTAAATCTAGTAAAACTATCTAAATGCTAGAACTCACTAGCTGATGTAATAAAAATGAGACGCACGTTATCCTTGTAATAAGGGTTGTTTGGACACGGGTTCGACTCCCGTTGGCGTTACTATGTACCCCAGCAGCGAAAGTTGTTGGGGTATTTTTTGTTTAATTTAATTTGTGTTTAATGCGAAAAACATTTGAATTTGTAAAAGTGGGAGGAGTCTGGTTTTATTGGTGGCCAGATTTCGATGGAGACCCAGGAGAGCTAGCTATGGTTGGCGGGGCTGACGATCTTCTTGATTCTCTTGATGATAGATTTGTTAGGTTGCAGATGGTTGATCCTCCTGTAGCTAAGATAACGTTGTCTAAAATTGAGGAGGATGAATGTGGAGCAACTTACTTATGCAAAAGTAAGAATTACAATGACAGGGTATGGATTTGTGCTGTAACTCTATCAGTATTCGGGGAATATCCTCAAAATATTTACCTAAAAGATATGTAAAAAATGAAAACGTTAAATGAGATTTTAGACAATTACAAAGACTATGCCGTAGTTCTCGATGACCGTTTCGGTTCTAGATTAGCAAAGTTTTTAACAGAAGAGCAGTTAGAAAAAATAGGCTTCAAGTACGATGGTGATGAGCCTTATCCCGAACCCAAAGAGTGGACTAGAGAGAATGTTCTTTCCCAACTTAAAGAAGATGTAGAGTTCGGATTTGAAAAAGCCCTTGACAAGAGAGGAATTTCTGCAAGCCTGATGTTTGCTGTGGTTCTTAGATGGAATAGAGTTCTTGAGGAAGGCTTAGAGGATTATCCAGAGAGTAACTATGCTATGTATGGATTGCCATTATTTAAGGCTACTGCGGAAAAGTATGGCTGGGAGAATCCTATTGGAGACAATAGTGGAAGCGAGGACTATTATAACGAAGAGTATGATGAAGGACTGTACTGCGATTAAAGTCATTGCCGAAGCTCTGGAAGAATATGAAAATAATTTCAACCATAAGATAAGTATCTTAGAAAGTAAAATTATCCTTTATGAAAAGGAGAGGAAAGCTATTATAAGACATCTTAAGGAAGGAAATATAGAATTATTAAAGAGTTATTTTGGAATTGAAAAATGAAGGAATACTACCTGATTAAGTGCAGAAATAATATCCCATTCATTATAGGTCAGTATGATACCGAAGAAGATGCTAGGAAGGCGAAAAATCGTGAGAATCCTAATTCTGAGCTTATGATAGTAGTTAACATAGAAAAGGATAAGCCTGAGAAAACATCATGATTACTAAGATTTCATACGATAAGGACTTATTAGGAAATGAAGTTAGAGGTACAAATACCTCCTACTGGGGTATATCAGCTCTACAGGCCACGATGACATCCGCCAAGATATTTCAAAGTATTTATTTAGAGACTGTGTGGTAGATAGTGGACATAAAGGGATAATTATAGGGTTCGAAGATAATAACCAATTCTTTGATTACTATTATATAGTCTATGTCCCAGAACTTGATAAAGTTGTTTATCAATTATGTAATGATGCAAGATTTATTAATTCTATTGAGATATGAAAAAGAGAGTTTTAATTATTTTAATGATTAGTATTGTATTCGGATTTGCAACTGGTTATTCTTTGCATCATCTGATACATTTCAATCAGAAACAGGAGGAAATGGTATTGCTGCCAGAGCATCCATTCTACTTATTGGATGAAGTAAACGAAGAAGTATTGTACAATACTTTGAAGCATTACGATTTTCCAAATCCAGCAATTATAACAGCTCAGGCTGTTCTGGAATCTGGCAATTTTAAATCGAAACTTTGTAAGGATAATAACAATCTGTTCGGGTTGTATAACTCCAGAACAATGTCTTACTTCAAGTTCGATAGTTGGATAAGCTGCGTGTTCGCTTATAAGCAATTTATCCTTAGTAAGTATAACCCAGAAGAGGACTATTATAGATTCCTGGATAGAATTGGATATGCCGAAGATTCTCTATATGAGAGTAAAGTTAAAGAATTAGAGTTAGATATTATTAACAAGTATGGAAGTTCAGATTGAAAAAGCTATTAAGCTTAGAGAACAAGCTAACTTTAAGATTTTAACTAGACTAGCTCAAATCATAGAATGTAGTCCACATTTGCGATTCCAGCAAATATTATCTAATTACAAAGTCTGTGAATTAGGTAAGGACAAATTCTATGAGGAGAGTATAGAAACTCTTAGGAATTTAGAGGGAGAAATGAACAAAAAGTTGAACACTTAATAGATTTAAAATGGAATTTAAGAATTTTAAGAAAGATGTAGAAGCTGCTTTCAACAATATGATTGCAGAAAACCTGTTTGTTGCTAATGTTGATAAAGACCTCCTTTGGATGGGCTACCTTCTGTCGTTTGAGGACGAAACTGTTAGACAAGACCATAACTGCAATGCTTGTAAATCTTTTATCCGGCATTATGGTAAAGTTGTAGCGATTGACCCTCAAACTTATAAGATTAAAACATTCTGGGACGATGTGCATACTCCTGGATATGAGAAAACAGCACAGGCTTTAGCTAAATTAGTTAAGGAAGCTGGAATAGGAGACGTCTTTATTCAAGATGTGAATGAATTTCATGGTTGTGACCATAATGTTCAATTGCTTCCTGATGGAACAACCAGGACTTGGGCGCATCTGTACGTAACTATTCCGAATAGCTTCAAATTCAACAGGCGAGTTCATGGTTTTGACTCTGCTGCCGGTTACAGGGGAGATGTCAGAGCAAGAGCTGGGGTATTTGAACGCTCTATCAGCGAGCTTAAGCTGGAGGCAGTTGAAACTGTTATTGAGCTTATAGAAGGGAACAATCTCTATAGAGGTGCGGAGTTCTTGAAGAGTTTGGAGGAATTTAGAAGAACACTAGTTACTGCTCAAACTCTGAGTCCAGAAGTAAGAACTAACTATTGCTGGTTAAACTTTAAGTCTCCTATAGCTAAGATTAGAAATACGGCTATGGGAACTTTACTTATTGACCTAAGCAATGGTGTAGATCTGGAAAGAGCTGTTAAGTCTTATGAGAACATTATGGCTCCATCTAACTATAAGAGACCTACTGCTCTTATTACTAAGAAACAAATTGAGGCTGCTCAGAAGAAGGTTGAAGAACTTGGGTTAACTGATGCCCTTCCTCGCCGTCATGCTCGTGTAGAAGATATTTCTGTAAACGACGTTCTGTTCGTAAATAGAGACACTCGTGCACGTATGAAAGGAGGTATATTTGACTCTTTAAAAGAGACCTCAACGGTTAATCCTAAAGAGTATACCAAAGCTACTGAAATTTCAATTTCGGAGTTTGTAACTAATGTATTGCCACACTCTAAGGATGTGCAAATTCTTGTTGAGAATAAGCATATTCCTAATTTTGTTACCCTAACTGCTCCAGAGAACCCTGATGCAGGTCAGCTGTTCAAATGGAAGAATAACTTCGCTTGGGTGTATAATGGCTCTATGGCGGATTCATTCAAGGAGAAAGTAAAAGCAGCAGGTGGTAACGTAAATGGATTCCTAAGATGTTCTCTACACTGGTTTAACTATGATGACCTTGACCTCCATGTAACAGAACCTGGTGGTAATGAAATCTATTACGGGCATAAGAGAGGATTAACTGGTGGTACACTAGATGTAGATATGAACGCTGGTTCTGGTAAAACCAGAGATGCAGTCGAGAATATTATCTGGACTGACCAATCTAAACTCAGAGCAGGTCGATATGAAGTGCGTGTGCATAACTTCTGCAAAAGAGAACATATAGACTTTGGATTCGAGGTAGAAATCGAAATCAATGGAGAACTTCATAAGTTCAACTATGATAAGATGGTGTCAGACAGAGAATATATTGCGGTAGCAATTATCAAGGTAGATTCTATTGGTAATATAACCCTAAGTCCGGTAATTGCCGAAGGTGCAACTTCATACAAGTCTATGAACGAGTGGGGCATTGATACTATGCGTTTCCAAACTGTTTCTTGCATCATGTATTCTCCAAATTATTGGGAAGGTAATGAAATAGGAAACAAGCACCTATTCTTCATGATTGATGGATGTAAAAATCCTGACCCAGTTCGAGGATTCTTCAATGAATATCTGAGACCCGATCTCGAAAAAGATCATAAGAGAGTATTCGAAGCTATTGGCTCTAGAGCTAAAGCAGAATACAACGATAACCAGTTGAGTGGACTAGGATTCTCTAGTACGTCTCACGACGAGGTTGTAGTTAAAGTTGATAATAAACCATTTAAAATTAAATTCTAATTATGTACAAACAAGCGTCTAAAATGAAGTTGCGCTTTGCAACTAGTAAAGGTAATTTGAGTGTGGAAGATTTGTGGGACTTAAGTCTGCCTGCATTGGACAGACTGGCAGTGTCCTATGACGAAGAATTAGCCAAGAGTCCTAGAAAATCTTTCATAACTAATGATACTCCTAGCAATAGCGAACTGGAGTTAAAGTTCAACATTGTGAAAGATGTTATCACTGATAAGCTGAAAGACAAGGCCGCTAGAGAAGCAGCTAAAGATAAGGCAGCTGAGAAGGCACGCCTGACTGAACTGCTGGCTAAGAAACAGTCTGAGAAAATGGAAAGTATGTCCGAAGATGAAATCAGACAACGACTTGCAGAACTCGGATAATTGTGTCGTATTGAAAACAGTTAGTCCACAAATCTTAGATAAACTAAGGGAAAGTGGATTGACTGTTTGTACGTGTTGTGAATTTCCTGGTACAGCCTGGTTAGTATTCAGACCAAATATGCCTACATCGGATATTCACGGTGAGGGGTATGACTTCGAAGAGATAGGACTTTTTGGAACAGAGGCCGTTCTCAAATACTTCGAAGCTAACACTCCGAATTATGTAGATTGCGGAACTGATGTCGATAAATTTATTAACATTTGTTTGCAGTTTAAATAAGTTAACGGTTTTTAACTTTGAATTTAACACTTGTACTGTTATTATAGTAAGTTGATTAGCGGTACGTGAGTATAGCTAATTACTATGCCCGAATGGTGGAATTGGTAGACACGTCAGATTTAGAAAAAGAAATGTTCTTTCTTATTAATCTATTT
>UMFI01008885.1_pt1 | contig 13770 bp, 16 predicted proteins | sample 1964951 | NCBI WGS metagenome assembly UMFI01 (sample SAMEA4836040, study PRJEB28245) | human gut metagenome | biome: gut microbiome; material: fecal sample | place: Denmark | collected 2008 | reverse complement strand
TACTTATTTTATCTTCCCATCAAAATTCGAAGGTTTTGGAATTGCGCCAGTAGAAGCTCAGGCAATGGGGTTGAGATGTTTTATTTCAGATTCAGTGCCGCATCTGTCTGATTGTGGTGGCTGTACATTTCTTCCGTTGAAAGATGGGGCAGAGATGTGGGCAAAAACGTTAGCGGCAGATTTTGAAAAAACAAGGGGAAAGCATAGTGCCTATGATTGCAGTAGATTTTCTACAGAAAATATACTTGATGATTATAGAAAAATTTATAATCATTCTGGCATGAAGAAATAAGAATTTTGGAGAATAATTTATGGATTTTAAATCATTATATACGGCTGATATCAAGCGTTATACAAAAGACGGGGTAGTAAATGCATCATTGTGGCAGAAGAAATTTCATTACTATTTGCGAAAAGCTCAAACTGAAGAAAGATATTTGCTAAATTTGTATTATAGGTACAGATTAAAAAAAATTAAGGAAAAGCACGGAATTGAACTGAGTAGTATGGTTTCTATTGGGGCAGGATTATATGTTGGCCATCCATATAATATAACAGTAAACGCCGGAACAGTGATTGGGGAAAATTGCAATATCCATAAAGGAGTGTTGCTTGGACAAGAAAACAGAGGAAAACGTAAAGGTACTCCTGTGATTGGTAACAATGTATGGATTGGCGTAAATGCATGTGTTGTTGGAAATGTTCATATTGGAGATGATGTTTTAATTGCGGCGAATTCATTTGTAAATTGTGATGTTCCGGAACATTCAATAGTATTTGGAAATCCATGCATCATTAAGCCGCAGGATGGAGCAACAACAGGATATATTAATCATTGTATATAGCGATTATGATATGAGTGAGGAGCAGATAAAGGGTGAGAAGGATGAAAAAACTGGTAAGAATAGGGTGCTTTTTTGTTAATATGATTTTGGCATACATTTGCGCATTGATAATAAAAATATGCAATCCTAACATGAAAAATATTTGGATTATATCCGAACGAGGTATAGATGCACGAGATAATGGGTACTTTTTTTACAAATACATGGTTGAAAATCATCCAGAGCAACAAATATGGTATGTAATTGATAGCAAATCTGCAGATGCGTCTAAAGTACAGGCTTTAGGAAAATGGATTGAATTTGAATCATTTAAGCATTATCTATATTATGCATTGGCAAAAGTACGTATTAGTTCAAGTATGTGGGGCGGGGATCTGCCTAAAGCTGACTATTTCAAAAAAATTAGGAAGTACATAGGTCGGAAAAAAAAATTTGTTTTTTTGAAACATGGAATTATTAAAGATTATTTGCCTCAACATTGTTATGGAGAAGGATTTCCTGACATATATGTGTGCGGGGCAAAGCCAGAATATGAATATGTAAAAAGCACATTTTGCTATCCAGAAGGAGTTGTTAAGTATTTAGGGTTAGCTCGATTTGATAATTTACATAATCGAGAAGCAAAGCAGCAGATATTATTTATGCCAACTTTCCGTAAATGGCTTCCTAAAATGACACATGAAGAAATAGCAGATAGTCAATATGTAAAGGCATGGAACGATGCAATTAATGATGAAAGATTAATTAAAATTCTTGAAAATAGTAATTTGGAACTCATCTTTTATCCACATATAGTGATGCAAAAGTGTGTTGATCTGTTTGAGTCAAAATCAAATAGAATAAAAATAGCAAAGTTTAGTGATTATGATGTACAGACGTTGTTGATTGAATCTAAGTTATTAGTGACAGATTTTTCAAGTGTGTTTTTTGATTTTGGCTATATGGAAAAACCAGTGATATACTATCAGTTTGATAGAGAACGATATATAAAAGAACACTATGATTTCACTAAAGGATACTTTAGTTATGATAATGATGGATTTGGAGATGTTGTAACAAATATTGATGGGTTGGTTTTAGCCTTGAGAGAAGCAATTAAAGATGAATTGGAAATAAATGATAAGTATAAACAGAGAATTAATGACTTCTTCCCATTGAAGGACGCAAGAAATTGTGAAAGAATTTACAATAGTATTTTGGAACAATTCATGTAGATTTTAAATTACAAATAAAATTTGAGATGTGAGAAATGCTCAATTGAAAATCCGAGAGTAATCAATATTGTCCGCAGATGTATTGGCTAAAATAGATTTTTATTCAAATATAAAGGAGATAGTTGTATGAATAGAATATTAGATATAATTACTAAACCTAAATTACATTTGTATTCTTATATTAATCGACGGTTTCGACATTATTTACCAGACAAACAGTATTTAAAAATACTATACTATATTAAAACAGGTAAAAAATTAAATTTAAAGAATCCGAATGGATATAGAGAAAAAATTCAGTGGTTGAAATTGTATGATCGTAATCCTCGCTATACGAGATTAGTAGATAAATATTTGGTCAAAGAATATGTTAGCCATGTGATTGGAGAAGAGCATATTGTTCCTACATTATTTGTCTGGGATAGTCCAGGGGAAGTGGATTTTGAAGCGTTGCCGGAGCAGTTTGTCCTAAAGTGTAACCATAATTCTCATTTAGGGTTATGTATATGTTCAAATAAAAAAGAATTTGATGTTATTGCGGCAAGAAAAGAGCTATGGCGAGGGTATAATGATGATTATTATAAAAGAAGCCGTGAATGGGCCTATAAAGATGTGAAACGAAAGATCATTGCAGAGACGTTTTTAATGGATGGAACATCAATAGGTGAAAATGTCCTTACAGACTATAAGTTTTTTTGCTTTGATGGAATTGCAAAAATTATGTATGTATCGAAAGATATTGCAAAGGATCCAAGAACAGACTTTTTTGATATGCAGTTTAATCATTTATCTATTCATATGCAGGATAAAAATGCAGATATTATTCCAAATAAACCAGCATTTTTTGAAGAAATGAGAGCAGATGCGGAAAAACTAGCAAAGGATATCCCATTTGTTCGAGTCGATTTTTATATTGCAAATGGACAATACTATTTTGGCGAAATGACATTCTATCCTAGCAGTGGTTTGGCTCCAATGAACCCAGAAGAATGGGACAGAATTATTGGCAACTGGATTACATTGCCGGAAAAGAAAAGAGGATAAGATAATGAAAAGTACAGTTGAAGTGAGTATTCTTTGTTTAGCTTTTAATCATGAACAGTATATTGCTGATGCTATAGAAGGTTTTTTATCTCAGAAGACAACATTTCCCTTTGAAATAATCATTAATGAGGATGCTTCAACGGATCGAACGGCAGAAATAATCCGAGATTATGAAAACAGGTTTCCTGATATCATTAAGCCGATCTATCATTCAGTGAACCAGTATTCTCAAGGGGTCAATATCAACGATAAATATATGCTCCCGAAGGCAAAGGGAAAGTACGTTGCCCTTTGTGATGGCGATGATTTTTGGAACGACCCTTATAAACTGCAAAAACAATATGATGCCATGGAAGAAAATCCGCAGTGCTTAATGTGTTTACATAAAGTTCAAGACTTAAATGTTTTGGATGGTGTAGTAGGAGAAGTAAAATATCTTCCACAAAATAAGATTCATACAGGTATCCTCTCATCAAAGCAATTTTTTCAAATCATTGGAGAGGGCGATTTCTTTAATGAGGTGTGCTACTTTTTTAGAGCAGACGAGTATAGACGATATCAAAGAGAATATCCTGAATTTGCACAGCTGTTTATGCGAAATAAAACGGACGATGCACCGATGATTGACTATTTTGCAGCGTTGGCTGATGTTTATTACATTGATGAGTGTATGGCTGTGTATCGGCGTTTTACCAACGGTAGTTGGAGCAACCAGATGAGGACAAAGAATCTGGAGGAGCAAACAGAATATTATAAGAATATCATTGAGGCACAGAATGCATTTGACCAGTTCACAGGTGGTAAATTTGCTACCGAATTGTATTGTAATAGACAATATTTTAAATTTAATTATGAACGTTGTCTTGGACACTATAAGGATATGCTAGATGCACAGTATGAATGTGTATGGAAGAGGCAGAGTTCAAATTACCGAAAACGTATTGTCTTGTTATCGCACAATTATAAATTCTGGAGTAAAGTATTTCATATATATGATGCGATAAGAAAAATATTATAGATATAGTATGGTTAGGCTTCTTCTTGAAGCAATTATATATGTGGAATATTTGAAAATAAATTAATATATGTTAGGTTCAGTTAAGCTACTTTTGCTTACTGACGATGAAAACAGATAATAAATTTTGATGTAGTTTAAAAGGAAATGGAAAATGAAGTATAGAATAATGGATTTATATATGTTGAGATGAGGAAGGTGAAACTATTGAATCAGGAAAATAGTAGTATTACATCAAATGTCGTTTGGCGATTGATGGAAAAATTTAGTGCTAAGTGTGTTACTTTTATAGTTTCAATCATATTGGCACGTTTGTTGGATCCTTCTGCCTATGGGACGGTTGCACTTGTAACGGTATTCACAATAATACTTGAAGTTTTTGTTGACAGTGGTTTAGGAAATGCTCTGATTCAGAAGAAGGATGCTGATGATTTGGATTTCTCCAGTGTGTTCTTTTTTAATGTGGTGATGTGTTTAGCTTTATATGCGATTATGTTTATTGCAGCACCTGCGATTGCATCATTCTATGCAGTACCAGAACTTACACCGATTGTCCGGGTACAAAGTCTTACTATAGTCATTTCTGGTGTGAAGAATATTCAATATGCTTATGTATCAAGAAAGATGATTTTTAAAAAATTTTTCTTTGCAACACTTTTAGGCACTGTTGTTTCAGCAATAGTTGGTTTGACAATGGCTTATTGTGGATTTGGTGTTTGGGCATTAGTTGTGCAGCCGTTGGTAAACTACACGATTGACACTATCGTTCTTTGGCTGACTGTTCCTTGGAAACCCAAACTTAAATTTTCATGGAGAAGATTAAAGGGGTTGCTTTCATATGGGTGGAAACTCCTGGTTGCAAAACTAGTTAATACAACATACATAAAAGTCAGAGATCTCCTGATAGGTAAGATATATTCAACGGCGGATCTGGCATTCTATAACAAGGGTGACACATTTCCCTCTGTAATTGTTCCTAATATAACAGCTTCTGTTGATGCTGTTGTATTTCCGGCAATGGCAAAAGAACAGGAGAATAAAGAACGAGTAAAAGAACTTGTAAAAAAATCAATCCATATAAGTTCATATTTAGTGATGCCTATGATGGCGGGATTGATTGCCTGTGGTGTTCCGCTAATAAGGGTTCTTCTCACAGAAAAATGGATGCCATGTGTTCCATATCTTTATATGTTTTGCATCGTATATGCGTTTTGGCCTTTTTCAATTGCTAATTTGAATGCTATTAGATCACTCGGTCATAGTGAAATGATTTTGAAGATAGAGGTGGTTGAAAAAATTTTCAGTATAGCATTACTGGTTATTGCAATAAAAATGGGAGTCTTTTGGATTGGAATAAGTTATATGGTTGGGGAACTATTTAGCACAGTTCTCTGTGCAGTGCCTAATCGGAAATTTTTGGGATATGGATTCTTAAAGCAATTTGTAGATCTAATTCCTTTGATGTTTGTATCTATAGTAATGGGCGTAGTTACTTATCTGATTCAGCTTTTGGGGTTACCAGATATTCTTACGCTATGCATACAGGTTCCTGTTGGAATCATTCTCTATTTGGTGCTTTCTTATTTATTTAAACTGCAAGGGTTTTTGTATTTTTATAATATCTTAAAGAAAAGGATATTGAAGAAATGAGGGGAAAACGAAGTTATGGTTAAGCAAGCAATAAATCGTCTACTTAAAGCGCTGAAAAAGAAAAAGATGTCTATTTTAAAGGGCGAGAAGGCATTGATAGAAAACTCTTGTTTTGAAGGAAATGGACAATTGATTATAGGTAATAAGTGCACCATAAAAAATTCAAAGATAATTTGTTATGCACCCTGTAGAGTAAAGTTTGGAAATAATGTGTCATTAACAAATAATGTGATAATTGATTGTTATTCAGAAGGGAAAATCGAACTTGGGAATGACGTGATCTTTGGTCCAAATGTATATATAACAAATCATAATCATGGAACAAAAAAGTCGGAATTAATTAGAAGGCAGGGATATGTGGAAAATGATACGCTAATTGGAGATGACGTCTGGATTGGTGCAAATGTCGCTATTTTAGCAGGGGTTCGAATTGGTAATGGGGCGATTATTGGAGCTGGCGCTGTTGTGACAAAGGATGTTCCACCTTATGCGATAGTAGGCGGAGTACCGGCAAAGGTAATAAAATACCGTGAATAATGCAAAATATGAAAGAAAGGATTTGAATAGATGATAATGCCAAATAACTTGGGAAGACAGTATTCCCTTCATTCAAAAGAATATGAAGAAAAAGCCATTGAGGTACTTCGCTCGGGTTGGTACATTCTTGGAAAAGAAGTTAGTGCTTTTGAAGAGGAGTGGGCCCAATATATAGGAACTAAATATTGCGTCGGGCTTGCTAGCGGCTTGGATTCATTGTGGATTAGTTTTAGACTTCTTGATATCCATGAGGGTGATGAAGTAATTGTATGTGCGAATGCTTATATTGCCTGTGTTATGGGCATTACGATGAATGGTGCAACTCCAGTGTTTGTGGAACCTGATCAGTATGACAATATTGATGCAGATAAAATTGAGGCAGCTATCACCCCTAATACAAAAGCCATCCTTGCTGTGCATCTGTTTGGACAGGCTTGCAATATGACAAAAATCATGGACATTGCACACAAGTATAATCTTAGAGTAGTTGAGGATTGTGCACAGAGCCATGGTAACAAGTGGGGCAATCAGGTTGTTGGATCGATTGGTGATATTGGCTGTTTTAGCTTTTATCCTAGCAAAGGCTGCGGAGCGTTTGGCGACGCTGGATGTATTACGACAAATGATGAGGAATTAGCAGACAAGTTCCGAGTTTTTAGAAATTATGGAAGCCGTGTTCGTTACCAGAACGAAGTAGTAGGAGCTAACAGCAGACTTGATGAACTTCAGGCTGGATTATTACGAGTAAAGCTTACTCATATGGAAGCGTTTAATCAAGAAAGAAATAGGATTGCGGATAGATATCTTAAAGAAATTAAAAATAATCTTCTTAGATTGCCGAAAATTCGTTCTGGAGCAGACTCAACATGGCATCAGTTTGTAGTTCATGTGGCAGATGGCAGAAGAGATGAATTGATGGCATATCTCAAGGAGAAGGATATTGGAACAATTATTCATTATCCTATTCCACCGCATCTTTCACAGGCATATGAGTATCTTGGGAAAATAGCTGGAGACTATCCAATTGCAGAGCAGTATGCAAATGAAGTTCTTAGTTTGCCAATGTACAATGGTATGACAGAAGAAGAACAAACGGTAGTAATTGAGGCAATTAATGCCTTTAGAGGAGAGTAACATGTCATTAAAAGATTTATGTCCGATTATTCAATTTGCGGACTTGGGTGATGAAAGAGGAAAGCTTGTTGTTATTGAAGGTGGGCAGGCGATTCCGTTTGATATTAAAAGAGTATTTTATATTTATGAATCAGATTCTACTGTTGTACGTGGACAACATGCTAATAGAGAATCGGAGTTTGTACTTATAAATGTAGCAGGAAAAAGTAAAGTTAGAATTACCGATGGTATTGAAGAGTTCGTTGTGGAACTAAATAAGCCGATGATGGGAGTTTATATTCCAAAGATGATTTGGAAGGACATGTATGATTTCTCTTCTGATTCGGTACTTTTGGTCTTAGCCAGTACTCATTATGATGGTAAAGAATATATCAGGGATTACGATGATTACCTAGAAACAATGAAGAAGTAACTCGAAAAACAAGGAGTGATAAGTAAATGAAAGGCATTATTTTGGCGGGCGGTTCTGGAATGAACCTGTATCCATTGACAAAAGTTACATCGAAGCAGTTGCTACCGATATATGATGAATCGATGATTTGCTATCTGCTGTCAACTTTGATGCTTTCTAGTATAAGGGAGATATTGATCATTTCAACTCCGCAAGAATTAAAGTGATGGAGAAAACTATTTATGAAGCACTTAAACCAAAAAACAATTTTGATTACCGGATCAGCGGGTTTTATCGGTTCTAATCTCGTACTAGAACTTTTGAATACCCAGTCCCCGATTAATATCATAGGAATCGACAATATGAACGATTATTATGATGTGTCTATCAAGGAATGGCGTTTGTCTGAAATCCAGAAGTGTGCAGATGAATATTCAGAATCTAGCTGGACTTTCATCAAGGGCAGTATTGCTAACAAAGTGTTAATAGATTCCATTTTTAATAACTATTATCCTGACATCGTAGTTAATCTTGCAGCTCAAGCTGGTGTCCGCTATTCTATTACAAATCCAGATGTATATATAGAATCAAATTTGATTGGTTTTTACAATATCCTCGAAGCCTGCCGGCATTCCTATGACAGTGGCAAGAGAGGTGTAGAGCATCTGGTGTACGCCTCTAGTTCTTCTGTATATGGCTCTAACAAAAAGGTACCGTATAGCACTGATGATAAGGTGGATAACCCGGTATCCCTTTATGCTGCCACTAAGAAGTCAAATGAGTTGCTGGCACATGCCTACAGCAAACTTTACAACATTCCGTCTACAGGTTTGCGATTTTTTACAGTATACGGTCCTGCTGGACGCCCGGATATGGCTTATTTTGGATTTACCAATAAACTGCTGAAGGGTGAGACTATTCAAATTTTTAATTATGGTAACTGCAAACGTGATTTCACCTATGTAGATGATATTGTAGAGGGAGTTAAGCGTGTAATGCAGGCTCCACCTGAGAAGAAGAATGGTGAGGATGGACTGCCTATTCCTCCATATGCAGTTTATAATATCGGCAACAATCAGCCGGAAAATCTTCTTGACTTTGTGGATATTCTGCAACAGGAGTTGATTCGTGCCGGTGTACTACCGGAGGATTATGATTTTGAATCACATAAGGAACTTGTACCAATGCAGCCGGGAGATGTGCCAGTGACCTATGCTGATACTTCTGCGTTGGAACGTGACTTTGGTTTCAAACCGAGTACAAGCCTGCGTGATGGATTGAGAAAGTTTGCCGAGTGGTATAAGATTTTTTACAACGTGTAAAAACTATTGAGATATTCTTTAATATTAAAAATTGACAGTGAGTTACTTGTAAATACCGCCATTCCGGACGGGCGGCTCTGTCGCACCGTAATATTCAATCAGGTAACACTTTTGATAATAATGAAGAACAAGTGGTTATTTGATGCATAGAGGTGTTATAAAATGAAAACAGGGAAAAAGAAACTTCCAAGGTGTTGTCTGTAGCAGAAGTGCAGTTTGCTGAGGCCTTTGGTTTTACGGACAGAGAAGTGGAATTGTTGGAGTATTATGAGTTGTCCGGTCATTATAATAAGATAAAGGAATGGTATGCTGGTTATCAGTTTGGAAATGCAGAGGTATATTGTCCGTAGGATGTGATTAATTACTGTGATACTCTTCGGGTGGAAGCAGATGCAAAGCCTAAAAATACTGGTCCAATACCAGCAGTAATGAGGCAGTAAGGCGGTTTATTCAGGAGTCAGATAAGGATTCTGTCCGGCGCGAGGTTGAAAATCTTGTTTCAGATGAAGTGATTACAAAGGAAATACACCAGGAATTGACGTATAAAGATATGTACTCGTCTGTCGACAACCTGTGAAGTGTTTCTTCTAATAAAGAGCCAGGTGATGTATACGGTGATATCCTGGTGGATACAGACGATGGAGAAAACGGTATTATCCTGGAGTTAAAATACGCAGATGACGGAAATCTGGACGAAGCCTACAAAAAGGCTTTGAAACAGATTGATAAGAAAAGGTACGAAGAAGTGTTTCTTGATGAAGGCATCCCCAACATTTTGAAATATGGAATTGCGTTTTATAAAAAACGATGTTGTGTGATATGTAGCAATACGTCAACAATATAAAAATAAAATGAAATCGAAGGAGCAAACGATGTCTTGATTTACAGGAAAAACGTTAATGATTACAGGAGGCACAGGCTCTTTTGGAAATGCGGTTTTGAACCGTTTTTTGAAAACGGATATTGGTGAAATTCGTATTTTTCCGTGATTCTGTTATTTCTCTTTGGATTAACTAGATTAAAGTAGGAAATCAAATTATTGTTACAGAGTCATCTACGACATGTTTTACTATGTCTCTTGACGATACAGAAGACCTTGTTACAGTTATGACTTGCAATGAGATTTTACCCCGGAGCGACCGGATACGTTTTTTGAAGAAGTGAGGGATTAATGTATGAAATCATTATGACCCATAACCGTCCCTGGTCGGTTATGGAACTTGTTATATTTTTTATTTTACTGAGTTTTGTGACAACTGTGGTAGTATGGCTTGTAAGAAAGAGAAAAATAGTATGCTCCCAGGCAGCGGCAGCGGAATTACTGTTTGTATTTTTGATGGTTGTGCTTGCATCTACTGTATTTACAAGAACATCAAATGGGGAGTATTCTTATCAGCTTGCGCTTTTCTGGTCATGGAGAGAAGCTGCTTTGGGAGATAAAGGGATATTAGAGGAAATTTTACTGAATATCGTGCTTTTGATGCCGGCAGGCTGTTTGTTTCCCTTTGTATTTCACAGGAAAATTCCAGCTGTACGTGCGTTGCTGACGGGAGCGCTGTTCTCACTTTTTATCGAGTTTTGTCAGCTTATTTTTTGCAGGGGACTTTTTGAGTGGGACGATATGCTGCATAATAGTCTGGGGGCTATGCTTGGATGTATGCTATCAAATAAGGTATTTGGAAAATTATTATGCAGGAGAAAAGTATAAAAGGAAAGGACAAATACATATGAAAAGTTTATTAATTCTCGGCGCTGGCGGTTTTGGCCAGATGGTAAAAGAAACAGCAATAGCCCTTGGCTATGAAAAAGTTATGTTTTTAGATGATGCGGCGAAAGACGAAGATGTAATCGGTATGTGCTGCGATTACGTTTTAAAACATGAAGATTATCCGGAAGCAGTAGCTGCTTTTGGAAATAATAAAACGCGTCTTTTTTGGACTGATAGATTACTGGAGGAAGGATATGAGGTGCCGTCTATTGTGCACCCTTCTGCAATTGTAAGTCCAAGTGCAGTGCTGGAGCCGGGATGCTTTATTATGCAGAGGGCTGTTGTAAACACACATACAAAGATTGAGCGGGCTGCGCTTATTAACAGCGGAGCTGTTGTTGACCATGATTCCTGTGTATGTGCCGGTGCCCATATTGGTCTTGGAAGTGTGGTGAAGGCAAACTGTACCATTGAGTCCGGACGAAAAGTGGAGGCGGGAGAAGTGATTTTTTCCACCAGAAGAAAAATCGAAGGTGCAGACAGCAGAAGTCTTGAAGATGCTGTATATGCCTTTGGTTTTGGAAATCAGTGCAGTTATGTAAAACCGTTTGGGGAAGGTCATATTAATGAGACATACGCGGTATATATGCCGGATCAAAATGGAAATGATATACCTCTTTACGTTCTCCAGCGTATTAATATTAACGTATTTAAAAACCCTGACCAGGTAATGGACAATATTTTCGGAGTGACAGAATATCTCCGCAATATTATCCGTCGGGATGGGGGAGATTTGGACAGGGAGTCTTTATCCTATATCAAAACAAAAAGCGGTGACAGCTATTTTGAAGATGAAAAGGGACAGCCGTGGCGCTGCCTCCACTATGTACCGAATTCTGTATGCTATCAGCAGGTGGAGAAGCCGGAGCAGTTTTATCAGTCGGCTTTAAGCTTTGGACATTTCTTAAAGCAGCTTGGAGATTATCCGGCAGAAAGCCTTTATGAGACGATTCCGCAATTTCATGATACACGGAAACGATTTCGGGATTTTGAAGATGCACAGCGAAAGGATGTAAAAAACAGAGCCCGCCTTTGCCGCCAGGAGATTGACTTTGTTCTTTCACGGAAAGACGACTGCGGTGTTCTTATGAATCAGCTGGAAGAGGGAAAACTGCCCCTTCGTGTAACGCATAATGATACAAAACTGAATAACATTCTTTTTGACAAAGATACAGATAAGGGATTATGTATTATTGACCTTGATACGATTATGCCGGGACTTGCGGCAAATGATTTTGGAGATTCTATCCGTTTTGGAGCTTCTACAGCAGAGGAAGATGAGCAGAATCTGGATAAGGTCCATTTCGATATTTCCCTTTACGATATTTATGTAAAAGGTTATCTTGAGATGGCGAAAGATGTACTTACACCGGAGGAAATCAAAAGTCTTCCGTGGGGAGCAAGGTTAATGACACTGGAATGCGGTATGAGATTCCTTGCAGATTTCCTTCAGGGAGATGTTTACTTTAAGACTGCATATCCGGAACACAATCTTGTTCGTGCGAGAACACAGTTTAGACTGGTAAAAGAGATGGAAGAGCAGTTTAGCGAAATGAATGAAATTTTGACAAAATACATGTGATTTATTTAGTTGCACTTTAACAGTCTCAATGGTAAAATTACAAAGTAAATACAAAAAAGCATAGAGGGTGAAAAGAAAGTTATGAACACAAATGAGAGAAGAGAAGTCCCTGACAATGATGTAATCGATTTGATGGAATTATTTTATGCGCTCAAAAGAAAGATTTTTCTGATTATCGCAGTGGGACTCCTTGGTGGATGTCTCTTTGGGGCTTATACGGCGTTTTTTATGGAGCCTCTTTATAAATCTACATCAAGTTTCCTTGTACTATCAAAAGAGACAACGCTTACATCTCTTGCAGACTTACAGCTTGGCTCCCAGCTTGCGGCAGACTATCAGGTGCTGCTTAAGAGTACAAGTGTAATGGAAGATGTAATTGATGAGTTAAATCTGAAAATGAGTCCGGAGCAGCTTCGCGGAAGTATTGCGACTGCAAATCCGACAGGTACAAGAATTCTTGAGGTGACTGTTACAAATACAGATGGTGCTCTTGCAAAGAAGATTGCAGATAAGGTAGTTGAGGTGGCATCTGTTTATATTGGAGATAAAATGGAGGTTGTTCCTCCTAAGATTATTGAAAAAGGTAAGATTCCTACAGTTCAGAGTTCTCCAAGTATGTCTAAGAATGTAATGATGGGAATTCTTCTTGGTATTGTTCTTTGCTGCGGAATTATATGTGTGATTACAATTATGGATGATACCATTAAGTCAGAAGAGGATCTTGAGAAGTATCTTGGAATTACAGTTTTGGCATCTGTTCCGGACAGAAAAGATTATATTAACCAGAAAAAGAAGAAACATTAAGAGAGGAGATGTCGGATAATGAAAAAGGTAATCATGCAGGACATCAGGAAGCAGGATTATCATTACGATGAGGCAATGAAGACGCTGCAGACAAATATTAAGTTTGCGGGGACAGATATAAAAAGCATTTTGATCACAAGCTGTTATCCTAATGAGGGAAAAAGCGACATTGCCTTTTCTCTTGCAAAGGAAATGGCATCATCAGGGAAAAAAGTTCTTCTTCTTGATGCGGATATGAGAAAGTCTTCCTATATAAATCGGTTTCGAGTGGAAGAGGAAGTGATCGGTCTGTCTCAGGTGTTAAGCGGACAGGCAGGGATTGGAGAGCTTCTCTATTCTACAAATTATGAGAATCTTGATATGATTTTTGCAGGACCTCCTGCTCCCAATCCTACAGCTCTTCTTGGGGAGCGGATTTTTGCAGCTCTGCTGAAAAAATTAAAGGAACATTATGACTATATTTT
>UMFI01011940.1_pt1 | contig 13873 bp, 11 predicted proteins | sample 1964951 | NCBI WGS metagenome assembly UMFI01 (sample SAMEA4836040, study PRJEB28245) | human gut metagenome | biome: gut microbiome; material: fecal sample | place: Denmark | collected 2008 | reverse complement strand
GAGAATGCGACGCGCAGTTATTCAAAAAAGGGCGCTGCCCAGGGAGCGGTCCAATAAAACAGTATATTAGTTTTCGGGAAACGGCATGATTTCGGTCATGCCGTTTCTCCGTTTTGAATGTCATAGAGTAAATTGGCGGGAAGTATGCCGATATAGTTGTAGCTGATGTCTACATCCTGTATTCTGTGACCGGAGGACTTGTCCGGTGCGTGAACATATACGGCATTGACCATATCGTTCAGAACGGCGGGAGTCAGCTTTTCCAGATACAGATACTTCTTCGCCATCTGGATGAACCTATCGACATTTTCCACTTGATCTTCTTGATTTTGAATTTCTTCTTCCAGCATTGTAATCTTCTCACGAAGTTCTTCCTGTTCCTGCTCGTAGCTGTCGGCGAGCATCTGGAAACGGGCTTCGCTGATTACGCCACCCACCATATCCTCATAAATACGCTTGAAAAGCTTGTCCAGCTCTTTGATACGGTTTTCGGACTTCTGCAAGGTTCGCTTCTTAGCAGAAAGCTCTTTTCTGGCTTCGGCACTTCGCTTCGCCCCAAGAGCCTTTCGGAACTTATCTTCATAGGAGGCAACACAGGAAATCACAAGTCTCATGTGCTGCAAGACACCTTCCTCCAACACCACCGCACGAATGAAGTGAGTGTCGCAGACATCTGTCCCCTTCTTTCTGGAAGTGGAGCAGACAAAGTGATCTTGCCTTGTTTCAAAGTTCTTGCTGGTGCAGTAGTACAGCTTCTCTTTGCAGTCAGCGCAGCGGACGATACCGGAGAACATATTGCTCTTTCCGGTTCTTGCAGGACGGCGTTTGTTTTTACGCAGCTCCTGCACTCGTTCAAAAGTGTCTGCATCAATAATGGCTTCGTGGGTATTCTCAAAAATCTTCCATGCTTCAGGAGGGTTTTCGATTTTCTTTTTGCTCTTGTACGACTGCTTTCGGGTTTTGAAGTTGACCATGTGACCGAGGTATTCTTGCTTTTCCAAAATGCCGGAGATGGTGCGTGGTGCCCAATCGTAGGGATTGTCCGGTGTCTTGGCAGGAGCGTTTCGCCCCATTTTCATCCAATGTACCGTGGGACAATCCACCTTGGCTTCCTTCAGCTTCTTTGCGATTTGAGAGGGACCGAAGCCCTCCATACACCATGCAAAAATCTGACGGACAACGATTGCGGCTTCATCGTCGATGATCCAATGCCTTTTGGGATTGTCAGGGTCTTTCATATACCCGTAGGGCGGGTTCGTGGTGAGGTATTCACCGGACTCGCCCTTTTGCTTCATGGAAGCCTTGACCTTCTTGCTGCTGTCCTTGACATAGAACTCGTTGATGATATTCAGGAACGGCGTGAAGTCATTATCCGCTTGATTGGCACTGTCCACACCGCTGTTGACAGCGATGAATCGGACATTGTGTTCCGGGAAAAGGACTTCCGTGTAGATGCCGACTTCCAGATAGTTTCTTCCGATACGGCTCATGTCTTTAGCAATAAGAACACCAATTTGGTCGTTCTCCACCATGCTGATCATGCGCTGCCAATCGGGTCTGTTGAAGTTAGCACCAGAGTAGCCGTCATCCACGAAAAATTGGATGTTGCGAAAACCTTGGTCTTGTGCGAACCTTTTGAGGATGGCTCTTTGATTTACAATGCTGTTGCTCTCGCCTGCCTGCTCGTCGTCACGGCTTAAGCGGCAGTAGATAGCAGTGATTTTGTCAGACTGCCTTTTCATATCTTGTTCCTCCTTGTTAAGCGGGCAGTCTGCCATAACAGGGTTGCTTGTATATAGTGTATCACACATAAGTGAATAAATCCATCCTTTCGTTAAACATATTTTTCGTTAATTTTCGTTTTCTTCTTCAATATCTTTTGCCATGTGGTCAAGGAGCTTACCGGAAAGACTGCGGTTACCGTCATAGCTTCCGCCGAAGCGGTAAGTAGTCTGACCGGAATGGAGGGTGACGGTAATCTTGGGAAGTGCCGCCGCACAGTGATTGTGAACGCTCAGATGTCCGTCGTTATTGAACCAACGGCTGCGGTGCTGTTCATCCGGTTTTCTCTCCAATTTGAAATAGGGGTCGGAGTCCGAGGAGAAATACCCCAGAGCATCATCTTCCGGGCATGGTAATGTGGCAAGCCACTGCTCCAGTTCTTCCGGTGTCATGTCGATAGCTTTTTTATTTTCACTCATAAAATTTGTCCTTTCTTTTGTTGGATGGGATAGGAATCGAAGGGATAGGAAGGGATTAGATTTCTTGTTCCTGCGATTTCTTTTTCTGTTCCTGCTTTCTGGTAAGCTCGCCGTTCAGAATCTGGTCGATGTTGTGTCGAACCGTACCCAGTTCCTTGTCCTTATCCTTGGCTTCATGGTACTCGTTGTACAGAGCATTCTTCTCCTTGATGAGCTGTTCAATTTCCTGCTGCAATGCCTTGTAGCTTGGCAGTTTCTTCAAACCCTTGGAATCAAAATATCGTTTGGCAGCATCCAAAATGATGAAGTCGCTGTCGTGTTCTTCCCGGTAGGCACGGCGGGCTTTCTCATTTTTACAGGCTTTCAATCCTTCCCGAATATCCTTGGTTTTGAAATAATTCAGGACATGAGTTCTCAGTTCTTTTTTCTCTGTAATCGTTGCTTCAACGGATTTCAGTTTTGCGAGTGTTGCGGTCATTTTCTCATGTGCTTCCTGATAAGCTGCGTCCAATTCTTCGGGAGAATCAAAGCCCATTTCCTTGTACATCATAAATGCCTTGCTTCCATTTTTCAGATTGTGGAGCTTCGCCCAGTGGATATACCCCTGTCCCTTGCCCTCGGCTCGTTTAGCTTTAATATCTACCATACGGCTGACGGTATCCTGTTGCTGAACACGATTTTGAGCGGACGGTGCAGAGTGCTTCGGTGTAACTTGCGTTTTTGTCCTCTGCGCATTTTTATCAAGAGCGGCAAGAACAGCAGCCTTGTCAAAATCATCACCCAGCTTTCGTGCGGTGATAGGCTTGGTTCTGTCCGGCGTGAGATAGGACAAACGCCCTCGGCTTTCTTTGACAGTGATACCACGACGCAGGAGTCTTTCTGCGAAGTCCTCGAAGCTGACTGCATCGGAAAGTGCCGTGCGGATTTCCTGTCTGAGCTTGTCCTTGTCCGTCTCAAATTTGGTCTGCTTGACGGGCAAGCCATGCTCGGCAAGAGCAGCGTTTGCTTCATCCAATGCAATCTGTCCTTTTTTCTTCGCCCAATATTCACGTTCGGTCACTCTGGTCTTGCTGCCGTTGAGCAAGTCAATCTGATACAGTCCCGCATTGTGGCACATCTCCATAACCTCGGAACGGAAATATTCCATAGCGGCATTGGTGCAGCGGTGCTTCATTCCCGGCTGGGTGTCGCATGGTCTGTCCATATACGGCATGAACGGAACTTCCGCAATCCGCATAGAATTGATAACGATGTGTACATGAATGTTTCCGCTGTGGCTGTGTCCGTCGGGGTGTGTGCAGACAAGAGCCTGATGACCGGGGAAGTGTTCGGTGCAGAATTTCTCTCCCAGCTCCTGTGCCATGTCCACAGTCAAGCCGTGGTCGGGCACATCCTTCGGGTCGAAACTGATGATATAGTGGTGGCTTTTTACATCCTCCCGTTTTTTGTTTTTTCCGTAGCGAAGATTTGCCCGCATACAGGAAATCGCAAAATCTTCATCGTCACAGTTCAGAGTAGAAATGCGGTAGTCCTCTCTGGGAATGAGCCTGCCGTTTTCGTCCAGCGTGGCTTTCATGGTGAACTCGTCATGCTCAAAAGTCAGGTAAGCTTCGGTAGCAGAGTAATCAGCGTTCTTAGAGCTGATATGTTTGAATGTTGCCAAGAGCGTCACCTACTTTCTGCAAAACTTCAAATTTAAGTGCGGCAAGGTCGGCGGCAGAATCACGCAGCTCCTTTGCCATCTCAGGATAGGGAGAGTGCCATTCGTTCAGACTGCGGGCAATCTGATTGAGGTTGTTTCCGATTCGTCCATACTCGGCTGTCAGCTTTCCAATGGCAGACAGCAGTTCGTCGTTTACGGGGTGAACCGTGATGATGGGTTTGACGGGTGCGCCTGAAACTGCCTGACGAATGAACTCAGATTGACTCATTCCGTACAGTTCCATGCGGCGTAAAAATTCGGTATGCTCCTCGTCATCCAGCCGGGTTTTTATGATGTGGTTACGCTTCGGGGTGTTGTAAGTTTTGGACATTTGATTTCATCTCCTTTGTAAAAATCGAGAGCGGCAATAGCCGCAACGCTTCCGATTTATCGGAACAGGGCAGGGTTTGGGGAAGGCACTCCCCAACAAGATTCCCGTGGGCAAAATGAGCGGAAAGCGAAATTTGGACCCATGGTAGAATCTTGCTCTACGCTGTCTCCACGGTATTGCGCTCTGTCGGCATTTTGTTTCGGAAAAGTTCAATCGGCTGCACTGTTGATTTTTTTCTTTACGCAGGAAATGGATTTTGAAAAAAAGACAACAAAAAAGCCGATTACACAGACATCAAAAATCGGCGGGAGCGTGGCTCTCGCTTCAAAATGATGTTCTATGTAATCGGCTTTGAAATTCAAAGACGGGTTCTGTCTCAATGCTTGCTCCTGCCAACAGAACCAAAGGCGGTTGGAGCAGCTCGATACTTCTGGTGTACCGATACCGTGTCGGGCAACCCCGACTATTTTCTAAATCAAATGAACATATATCTCTATTCAGTTGTAGGTTGTGGATAGATTTTCCACGCCATCATTATACAAAATCCGACACCGAAAGTCAATCCATGCCACCTTGAATTTAGGAAAGCAATATGCTGCCAATTTCAACTTTCCGACAAGGTGACACGAAGTAGAGTAAAGATGGGCAAGCCAAAAGGCACGAACTTTTTTACGGTTCGTGCCTTTTGGCAAGGTCACTTTATTTGAGTGAGTTTATTCTGTTTTTAGCTTCATACTCAATCGCATCACAAATCAGTTCTTCAAACGTTTTTCCTTTCTCGGCAAAATGCTCACAGACCTTAATTCTGTTTTTGCCAAAAATGAAATATTCTTGTCCGTTCTCTGTGATGGAATAACCGTTCTGCTCTGGATGTTGATTCGCAATTCTCTCATTCATAACAATCAATCCTTTTTCTTACCATACGGAGCCGGTTCTTCGGCAACCATCTGATAAGTTGGCTCGATTTCATAAACGACGGATTGCTCATGCTCTTCTGCCTGCAATTCGTAAATGCCAAGTCCGAAGTATTTCTCAAAGAACGCTTTCAGTTTGTCAATGACACCTTGTTTCTTCTTTGCTCTGCCACCGCCGCCGAAACGGGAGACAGGCGGCATCAACTTATCAATCTCGGTGCCAGTTGTTTTGATTGTGCCGTCACGGAAAGCATTTGCAACAAACTTTCTGGTTTCTTCCGGCTTGAGCTTTTCACCTTTGATGATTTCGGACAGGTCAGCTTCTTCCTGTTCCAGAACGAATCTGCGCCAATCGGTTGTAACCTTCGTGTCTACATTCACACGACCGATAAAGGCTTCAATCAATTCTTTCTTGCTGCGGAGCTGAATGCTTGCATCAACAGCTTTACGGATAGAAGCAAGGATTTCCTTATCCTCACAGTTGCCGTCATGGTATTTTTCGACCAGCATCAGGATGTAGTCGATATTGATTTCCACCTGCTTGATAAGCTCGATTTCAAACTCAATATCGTCCGTAATATCTTCTTTTTCTGCTTCGCCTTTTCTACGATACTTATCGTAAAGGTCAAGATAGATACTCTGATAATCCTGCAAGTCACGACTGGCGATACTGTCCATTTCTGCGAACTGGTCAAAGGAAGAAAGAATATTTCTCATACTGAGGATCGTGCCGAACAGCTTAATAAAATCTTTCTCTGCCTGTTCTCCGACAATCTGAACACCCAGAGGATATTCTGCTTCCAGCTTTGCCAGTAAATCCACATAGCCGGGATGATACCTGCCGTCGTTATCTTCGTAGCCGTTCCAGTAATCATTAAAGCTCTTGAGCAGAACAATACCGTTGGCATTCTTATCCCCAAAGAGAGCGATTGCATCATCGGTAGCTTTCTGCAAATCACGGAAGCAAACAATATTGCCGTAGGTTTTCACGGAGTTCAGAATACGGTTGGTTCTGGAATATGCTTGGATAAGTCCATGCATTTTAAGGTTCTTGTCCACCCACAAGGTATTCAGCGTTGTAGCATCGAAGCCAGTGAGGAACATATTCACCACAATCAGCAAATCCACTTCACGGTTCTTCACTCGCATGGACAAATCCTTATAGTAGTTCTGGAACTTGTCAGTGGATGTATCGAAGTTGGTGTTAAACGCTGCGTTGTAATCTTTGATTGCATCGTCAAGGAAGTCACGGGAGGTCTGGTCAAGGCCGTCTGTGTCAAAGCCTTCCTCTTGCAGAACAGCTTCCGGGTCATCCTCATTGGCTGCATAGCTGAAAATCGTAGCAATGGTAAACTGACGGTGGTTCTCGGCAATCTGTCTCTGGAACTCCTTGTAATATTTCATCGCCATAGGGATGGAGCTGACAGCGAACATAGCATTGAAGCCAGCCATGCGTTTGCCCTTCAAAGAGTAGAAGCTGTTGCGTTTTGTTTTCTGGTCGAAATGCTCCAGCGTGTATTTGACGATTTCACGGATACGCTCCGGCGCACCCATTGCCTTTTCAATATCAATTGCAGAAACATTCTTGTCCTTGATATTCTCTTTCTCCTTGACCGTATTCACATAGTCGATACGAAATGGAAGAACATTGCCGTCATTGATAGCATCCACAATGGTGTAGGTATGGAGCTGATCGCCAAAGGTCTGCGGCGTGGTCAGCATTTCCATGTGCTTACCTTTTCCGGCATTGGCAGCAAATATCGGTGTACCAGTAAAACCAAACAGGTGATAATTCTTGAACGCCTTAACGATTTTTGCGTGCATATCACCAAACTGGCTGCGATGGCACTCATCAAAGATGATGACACAATGCTTACCGAAAACCTCATGACCCTTGTTCTTGCTTACGAAGTTATCCAGCTTCTGAATAGTGGTAATGATGATTTTGTATTCGTGATAACCGCCCTTTTCGTCCCTGTCCTCAAGCTGCCTCTGCAAAATTCTTGTGGAGGCATTGCTGTTAGCGGAGCCTTTTTCAAAGCGGTCGTATTCTTTCATGGTCTGATAGTCAAGGTCTTTTCTATCGACCACAAACAGAACCTTGTCCACATAAGGGAGGGCAGAAGCAAGCTGCGCCGTCTTGAAAGAGGTCAAGGTCTTGCCGCTTCCTGTGGTGTGCCAGATATATCCTCCTGCATCAACTGTCCCTGTCTTTTTATAGTTGGTCGCAATCTCGATGCGATTCAAAATACGCTCGGTAGCTGCAATCTGATAGGGACGCATCACCATCAAAATTTCTTCCGTGGTAAATACGCAGTATTTTGTCAGCACATTCAGGATGGTGTGTTTGGCAAGGAATGTCTTGGTAAAATCAATCAGGTCTGCAATGACCTTATTGTTGCCGTCCGCCCAGAAAGAAGTAAACTCGAAGCTGTTGCTTGTTTTCTTCGATTTCTGCTTTGTGGACTCGCCCATTTCCTTGATATGGCTGTTTCGGGTGGTGTTGGAATAATACTTTGTATGGGTACCATTGGAGATAATGAAAATCTGCACATACTCATACAGTCCGCTTGCCGCCCAGAAGCTGTCACGCTGATATCGTTTAATCTGGTTAAAGGCTTCACGGATGGCAACGCCACGGCGTTTCAGTTCCACATGGACGAGAGGCAGACCGTTGACAAGAATGGTAACATCGTAGCGAGTATCGTGATTTCCCTCGGATTCCTCATACTGGTTGATCACCTGTAAACGGTTGTTGTGGATATTCTTTTTGTCGATGAGCTGAATATTCTTGGAAGTTCCGTTATCTCTGCGGAGTACCTTTACATGGTCGGTCTGGATTGTCCGGCTCTTTTCGACAATACTCTCATTGGCGTTGGCAAGAGTTTCCATAAAGAAACGTTTCCACTCGCTGTCGCTAAAGGCATAATCGTTCAAAAGCTCCAACTGCTTGCGCAGATTGGCAATCAGACCTTTTTCATCATGGATGGTAAGGTATTCATATCCCTGAGCGGTCAGCAGACGGATAAATTCCTTTTCCAGAGCCGCTTCGCTCTGAAAGGCATCAGAGCGTGAGCTTTCCGGCGTATATTCAGCTACCACGGTGCTTTCATTGCTTTCAGCAATGATGTTATAGGTACTCATGGGGCTTCCTCCTTTGTGTTAGTCTACTGCTTTGAAAGAGAGCAGTTTGTCTCTGTAATATTCGTATTGCTTTTGTCTTGCTTCAATCTCTGCCGGGAGGCCGGAAGAAATATCGTTGCAAAGAACATCAAAGCGGTCAAGAATTGAAATCATACGTTTCTGCTCCTCAATAGAGGGAACAGAAATTTTTGCTTTGCTGATGTTGTCGTTATATAGCCTTGCAATTGTTCCACCTGTCGAAACATTCCACGGCTGCAACTGATAGCAGTAATAGAGATACCTGTTCAGAACAATACTCTCATCATTCGCTATCCAAACAATATTTGAGTCTTGATAATAAGCATCTTCGCCATCAAACACAACTGTTCTGCCGATTGTACCAGCCGCAGAAATCAATATATCGCCCTTGTTCGGATAGGAGTAAGCTGCCTTGTATTCCTCAAACTTCTCTCTGGAAATGTAGGCATCTGGCTCCTTTCCAAATGTGCCAATCTTAAAGAACGGAACTTCTCCATCAGCACTTGTTTCAGCTTTCATAATGCGTTTACACATAGAAACTTTTCCGATGAAGCCAAGTTCAACGACAACAGCACCAAAAACATATTGACAAAGCAGAATCAAGCCATTAAGCTCGTCTGTCTGTCTGTCTGTCTGTCTGTCTGTCTGTCTGTCTGTCAAGATTGTCTTGCCAGTTGCGGCATAAGTCAAGAGAGCATCACGATAGAACTCGTACTGCTTTTGTCTTGCTTCAATTTCAGCAGGCAAACCGATTTTGAGGTCAGAGCAGATGGCATCAAAGTTGTCAAGAACATATGCTAATCGCTCTTGAACAGATAACGAGAGAATAGGGACTTTGATGTTCAAGATGTCATCTTTTCGCAAATTGGTCTGGTCAACGCCATTATCAAATCTCAAAAACTGAGGGTTTCTGTTAAGATAGTAGTACAGAAACTTTGTAGAGAACTCAGTTTTATCTTTTACAGATAAAGCACAAATTCTTTGATTCAGCGTATACTTATCATCTTCATCAACAAGGAAACATTTTGCCAAAGCTCGACCATTAGGTAGATCACTCATAACCATCAAGATGTCATCAACATACAAAGGTTCAAGCTGTGTTGCAGAATATTTTTGCACCATTCCATTTGTTGATATGAACTTAGAATTAACTACAATATACTTACCATCAGCAACAATGCTTTTTTCATGCCCCTTGCCATTTCTGAAATTAGCAACCTCTCTTAATGGTTTGAATATAACTTCATTATCAAAGGACAGCAACTTATCCCTGTAATAGGTATATTGCTTCTGTCTCGCTGTAAGCTCTGCTGTAAGCTCTGCTGTAAGCTCTGTGAAATTGTCCAGAATACGGACAATTTCACACTGAACCTCAAGAGGCGGTACAGGCACGGTGATTTCCTTTATAGCGGGTACGCTTGAGTGCACCACCTTACTTTTTACTTTACCTTTACTCTTTTGCTGCTTTGCTTCCGTTGTTGCTAAGGCATATGAAAGATATTTGGGATTTTGTTTATGCTTAAGAACGACAATATCGCCGCCAGCCAAACACCTCTCGTGTCCGACGTAAGCACAGGACTTTGCAATATCTTCTACGCTTTCGCCTGTGATTGCAAACAAAATATCGCCATGGTCAAAATATTTTGGATTGGTTATTGTATCTATATCCGTATGTGAAACGCATTTATCAAACCACACACCGTATGTTGTGTAGATTTCTCCGTAACGGACGCACGGAGTTCCTTCTTCCGCAACTTGATCACGCTTAATGCCTGAACCACGGTAAATATCTGATGCAATTTCTCCGAGAGTTTTATATTCTACCCCATTGGGACAAAGTTCCTGTATCAGTTCATCCAGTTTACTCATGCTGTTCACCTGCTTTCAGCATCCGATTGACCGCCTTGTCAAAATCAGAGGTGATCTTCTGAGTTTTATTAAATTCTTCGTATTCGGCAGATGCTTTTTCTTTTGCCATTCGCCCGGAGATTTTTCCCTTATCCCGCAGAATATCATATCTGCGGAACGCCAGAAACTCGTTCACGCTGGCGGCGAATTCCTCCATCGTGAAGGTGTTTTCTCGCTCAATCAAATCCTCGATGTAGTCAAAATAACCTGTTACTGCACGTTCCAACTGGCGGATCTGTTTTTCTTCCAGATAGTTCTTTGCCACGATTACATCCGATTTCAGAATACGACCGTCCGGAGCATTTTTCCAAGTGGTCAGGCCCATATTTTCCTTTGTTCTGTCAGCAGAGGTGTAGACAATTTCCGCTGCGGTCTGCCCGGTGATTGCAAAATGGAATTTATTCTGCACCATGGCATAAAAATCATGGGTGACCTGTGCATTTTTATCATAGTCAATACTGCATTCCGCAAAAATATCCGTAATCTGCTGCCAGATACGTCTTTCACTCGCACGGATCGAGCGAACTCTTTCCAGCAATTCACGGAAGTAATCCTTGCCGAATGCGGTTTTGCCCTGTTTCAATCGTTCATCGTCCATAGCAAAGCCTTTTATCATGTATTCCTTCAGAACACTGGTAGCCCAGATTCTGAACTGCGTTGCACGACGGGAATTGACACGGTATCCCACGGAAATAATGGTGTCCAGATTGTAAAACGCAACCGGCTGCTTGACGCCATCAACACGCACTTTTTGCGTGTTGTTCTCTCTGTCCAATTCACCCTCGTCAAATACATTGTTAATATGCTTTCGGATGGTGGATTCACTTTTATCAAAAAGAACCGCCATCTGATTTGCTGTTATCCAAATCGTTTCGTTCTGAATAAACGCATCGACGGAAACATCTTCCTCGGCGGACTGATAAATTAAAAACTGAAATTCGTTACTCATACGCCCACCTCGATTTCTGCGATAATCTTGTCGATTTCATCACGAAGAACCTGCTCTCTGGCAACAATCTCCTTGATTTCTGCATTGAGTTTCACAATGTCGATTTTCTCTCTGGTATCCTCGGCTTCCACATAGGTGGAAACAGAAAGATTGTAGCTATTTTCTTCAATTTCCTCATAGGTTGCCAGATGGGAAAAATGCTTTTCCTCTGTACGATTTGCAAAGATTTCCACGATTCTGTCCATGTTTGCCTGTGTCAGCTTATTGTTGTTCGTGACCTTGATACACTCGCCGGAAGCATCAATGAATAAAGTCTTGTTGTCCGACTTGCCCTTTTTCAGAACCATGATACAGGTCGCAATGGAAGTACCGAAGAATAGATTACTCGGCAACTGGATAATACAATCAATGTAGTTGTTGTCAATCAGATATTTACGGATTTTCTGCTCTGCACCTCCACGGTACATGATGCCGGGGAAGCAAACAATAGCTGCCGTGCCGCCTGTTGCCAGCCAAGACAGACTGTGCATGATAAAGGCAAGGTCAGCCTTGGACTTCGGTGCCAGAACACCGGCCGGAGAAAAACGAGGGTCGTTGATCAGCAGCGGGTTATCATCGCCAGCCCACTTGATGGAATAGGGTGGATTGGAGACGATCAGTTCGAAGGGTTCATCGTCCCAATGCTGGGGTGCGGTCAAAGTGTCCTCACAGGCAATGTCAAAGTGGTCAAAGCCCACATCATGGAGGAACATATTGATACGGCACAGGTTGTAGGTGGTAATGTTGATTTCCTGTCCGTAGAAGCCGTTACGAACGGCATCCTTACCAAGCACCTTTTCAGCTTTTAGAAGCAGAGAGCCCGAACCACAAGCAGGATCATAGACCTTGTTGATCTCTGTCTTGCCTACGGTACCAAGTCTGGTCAGCAGCTCGGAAACATCGGCAGGGGTGAAGAACTCACCGCCGGACTTGCCAGCCCCGGATGCGTACATGGTCATCAGATACTCATAAGCATCGCCAAAAGCGTCAATATCATGGTCTTTCACATCGCCAAGGTTCATGTTAGCTACGCCGTGTAAAAGTTTTGCAAGGCGTTCATTTCTCTTTGCCACGGTTGAGCCAAGCTTGTTGCTGTTTACATCGAAGTCATCGAACAGTCCGGCAAAACTGCTCTCGGAAGAAGAACCCTTTGCCGATGCTTCAATATGGTTAAACACACGCTCCAAGGTTTCATTTAAGTTTTCGTCATTGTCTGCCGCCGAATTGACATTGCAGAAAAGCTCAGTGGGAAGGATAAAAAATCCTTTTTCCTCAACCAAACCCTCACGAGCTTCCTCGGCATCTGCGTCAGACATCTGTGCATAATCAAAATCGCCGTTTCCAGCTTCTTGCTCTCCGGCGTTAATATAATTTGTCAAATTTTCAGATATGTATCGGTAAAACATCGTGCCAAGCACATAGTTCTTAAAATCCCAACCGTCAACGGCTCCACGCAATTCGTCAGCGATAGCCCATATTGCACGGTGCAGCTCGTCTCGTTCTTGTTCTTTCTTTGTATCTATCATTTGGGTTGCTCCTCATCATTAAATTCAAGAATATCGTCAACGCCGCAATCGAGCGTTTTACAAATCTTTTCGATAGTGTCAAGGGACAGATAATTATTACGCTTCAATCTGGTGATGATGTTGGCACTAAATCCAGCTTTTTCCATCAATTCTGCGTTAGTCATACCTCTGTCAATCATTAAGTGAAACAACTTTTTATAGGTTACTGCCATAATTTCGCCCTCCTTACTGCCTACAAGTATATCACACAAGTGTGAAAAATTCAATGTCTTGAAAAACTCCCATGAACAATTTGTCAATATAACATCTGTCCAACCTGATTAGAAATTAAGGGAACCAACTTGTGGACAATTTGCTCACAAGTCGGCTCCCTCGATATTAGCTGTAAATCAATTCAGTCAGTACGATTTCTTCAGCCCGGCTACGGATGCTGTTCATAGCTCCTACCCATGCCATTTGGTCAGTAGCTTTCAATTCCTCTGTTACGCCCTCAGCAGCCTTCATTTGCTCGATAATAAGTTCCAGACGGATCTGTGCCTGCTCATTCAAATCAGCCAGATATGTCCACAGCTCCCCGGTCAGGCAAAGGTCATTAAAGCGGATAGGATTATGCTCTCTCAAATACTCTCTGTGCATCCGTCCCCATCGACCAATTGGTCTGTTTTCTTCCGGTAAGCGAATATCAGGAATGTAGTAATCTCCGCAACGGATATAATTCAGTTCTTGCATCGTATGTTCCTCCAATCATAGGTTCAACATTGTATTGATGACGAAAAAAGGCGATACCCGGTTGTAAAAACCAAGTATCGCCAATTTTTCTTGTCGCACCCTGTACGGCAGCTACCCTATGTCAGTATTGTTCTCATACTGTCTTATTGGAAGCTACCTCAAGCAGCCGCCCTTTCGTTAAATCACATCTTTTTTAGAGACTACACTCTAATCTTCTTCGCTTCTCACTTCACAGCCTACCCAACCAGGCGAATCCGCAAAGTTAATACACTCCTGCACACCACAATCCCGGCGCTGCCCTTAAAAGAAGCGCAAGGGTGGAGTCCAGAGGGACAGCGCTTTCTGTCCTTCCTCTGGGAACCTTTCGTCCCGGAAAGAGTTTATTTAAAATATTCCACACCAGACTCGAATA
>UMFI01051403.1_pt1 | contig 14089 bp, 9 predicted proteins | sample 1964951 | NCBI WGS metagenome assembly UMFI01 (sample SAMEA4836040, study PRJEB28245) | human gut metagenome | biome: gut microbiome; material: fecal sample | place: Denmark | collected 2008 | reverse complement strand
TTCTTTAATGCTTCCGCCTGTGCAATTGTTCTTGGGAAACCATCGAAAATTACACCTTTGCTATCTTTAAAGCTATCAAATACGCTTGCCAGAATATCAATCATCAATTCGTCGGGAATCAATTGGCCTTGATCGATATAACCTTTAGCCGTTTTACCTAGTTCTGTGCCGTTCTTGATTTCAGCACGCAATACATCTCCGGTTGAGATGTGATTGATTCCATACTTTTCTACAATACGTTCGCTCTGCGTCCCTTTGCCGGAACCCGGAGCACCGAAAATTACAATGTTCAACATCTTTTTTACCTAAAAAATTAATTTGTATTTGAATTTAGTCTACTACTGTATAAATGTCGGGATAGTTACGTCCGAAGCCGTCATAGTCCAGACCGTATCCCACGATAAAGTCATTCGGTATCTCCATCGCTACATACTCGATGTTGAGGTCTACCTTCAACTTCTCCGGCTTCACCAGCAGAGAAGCGATGTGAATTTCCTGCGGATTGCGTGTACCTAATGTATCCAGCAGACGTTGCATGGTGAGCCCCGTATCCACAATATCTTCTACAATGACAACCGTACGTCCGGCAATGTCTTCATTCAAGCCGATTACCTCTTTGATAACTCCTGTGGAAGTTACTCCCTGATAAGAAGCCAGCTTCACGAATGAGATCTCACAAGGAATCGTAATATGCTTCAATAGGTCGGCGGTAAACATAAAAGAACCGTTCAACACACTAAGGAAAAGCGGATTCTTACCTGCCAAATCGCGATTGATTTCGTTCGCTACACGAATCACTTCTTTCTGAATATCCTGTTCCTTAATAGAAACGGTAAACTGTTTGTCTTTTATCTGAATGGTATCCATAACCGGTTATTTTAAAAAAGTTGTCGCAAAAATACAATTTTTATTCTACTTAGTGAAATCTATATGAACGTTTTTATAAAGAAGCGAGGAGATGTGCTCTTGCAAACATACCTCCTCGCCCTGACTTGTTATATTACAAATATATTATTAATCATCTATATTTTCATAGGTAATTGATAAATTGGGAATTCCAATTTCAGCCGCAGCATTGCCGCAATCTATTGACAACACATTGTTATTCATCACTGCTGTAACAGTATAAGTCTGATAAATTAACTCTCCTGTTGTTTCATCTTGACTAACAGGGAACTGAAATGAATCAGGGATCTTTTTCGATATTTTTCCTATCATATTCAACAAGAATGCTAAAGAAGCATCTTCTTTATTATAAATAAGATTCAGCAAATGGATTGCGATAGCAGGATCAATTGTATTAGGCACAGTCAATATAGAAGTCTCTCCATAAGTATAATGTACATCGCTGACAAAATTAAAATCTTCCAAGTTGCCATCCGCATTATATACAAATGTCATATCCATCCCTGCATACTGTTCTCCAGGATTTACAATAGAAGATAAATAATCACCTGCATAACTCCAATCATTAAATTTTTCAGTTTCCTCCTGCATATCAGCAGCAGTAGCTTTTACAATTTTCCCGTCTTCTAATGTATAAATTAAATTGATGCCAGTTGTACAACTAACTGTCTTTATAGTATTTACACCATACTCAAAGTCCCAATTAAGTTCCATATCACCTACTGCGGCATTACTCAGCCGTCCTTTCGCATCATATTTCAACTCTAAAAAAAGAGTACCCATTCCTCCTGCATCCATAAAGATTGATTTAACCCTCTTAGCCTTTTGTACCGTCAATACAACATTATCCAATACCCAAGAACTTGTTCCACGAATCAAACTTACAGTATAATCTCCTTCGGGACAGTCAGCCGGCAAAGTGAATGTCAGTCCATCAGTAGAAATCGTAACCTCAGAAATTTCAATATTACTTGTGCTCTCAGCCTTCAATACAATTTTATCCCCGCTCTCGTATCCACTACCACCAAGTGTCACTTCTTTTCCCGGATTAACAACCATTTCTGGCAAAGAAGGACTTATAATCGGACTATCTGCATCCGTCAAAGTAATAGAACCAAGTGTCCATTCATTGCCGCTTTGTGTCAATATCACATTATAAACTCCTGCTACTAACGACATAGGGACAGTAAATGTAACTCCTGCATTAGAAAAAGCAGCATCTATTGCTGTTTTCTCTTTAGAAGAGTTTTCTAAATACAAGCTAATACCAGAAGCCGTAAATCCTGTACCTCTAATAATAACCTCACCACCAACTTCTGCTGTAGCAGGGATACTCACACCGCTAACTGGAAGTTGTGGAGTTGGATCATCATCAGATGAACATGCTGTAAATGTACCGATCACTGTACATACCATCAACATCAATAACCAGATTTTTTCATAACCAGTAAATTTTAAATTAGTAATTAGTTGCACAAATATTTGTAAAGTATATCAAAATATTCTCATACAGATTTTTATATTAATCCAACAAATTTAGATACCTTCCAAAGTATTCAATATACGCTCTGTATCATCTGATGAAGGACGTAACATATCATTGTTTATAATCTTTCCTTCCTTATCCAAAAGCAAGAAACGGGGAATTCCCTCAATATTGTATGCTCTTTGGAAAGAGCTTCCACGACCGATAAGCAACTGAACACCGGACAAATCTCCACTTTTTACTTTTGCCTCCCACTTTGCCTTATCATGATCTATCGAAAGACTCAAAAAAGTAATATTCTTCCCCTCAAACTTTGACTCCAACTTTTTTAGGAAAGGTAATTCCCTCTGACATGGACCACACCAAGTAGCCCACAAGTCTATATAAAGATACTTTCCTTTAAAATCAGCTAGAGAATAAGACTTTCCATTTATATCAACCGCCTGAAAATCCGGAGAAGGCTTACCGGGAGAAGACAAATTCCATTTCTCATATTTATCCTGATAATCTGCCAAAAGCACAGTATCCTTCACATAAGTATGATAAATATTTTCCAAATCTGTAATATTCTTAATACCAAACCTTTCTACATATTCCGCAGCCAGACTGTTCAGCAACACTTCTTTGACTCTTTCATTCTTGAAATTATCTGCAATGTATCGCATTTGAGCAACGGTTTTCGGATAATAGTCGGTAACTTCCCGATTAGGAGTATCAAGTATATGAGACAGTTCCACAACAAAGTCACGGTACTCATCCATATCCAGCCAATCCTCATCTTCCACCATATACTTCCGGAGAGTATCGTAATAAGCCTCATCCGGGCGATAAGTACTATCTTGCGTCATCATAATATATCCCATCGGATACATGACTACTCCTGTTCCATAAGAATAATGAATACGCGCCGCCTCCATTTTGTTAAAATTACCAATGTCATCCAGTCCGCGAACATTCAGCAATTTATATGCTTCCTGTTCTTTCTGCTCTACTTTCTGCATATACTCATTCAGAGGAAGAGCATACGTTTCATCCGGCAACGACGTGAGTGTAACAGTATTCAGATAATCAATTACTGGTGCCTTTTCACCTTCAAACTTAAACGTTCCGACATAATCATTGCCATCAAAAGTAATGTGTACACGATCTCCTTTTTCCAAATATATTTTCCGTTCGTTCTGGCCATAGAACAAATTAGCATATAAAGCATTTACACCGGAAATTGTATCCGCTCCATATCCCTGCTCATTCAGAGGAACTGAATTTATCGTTCTATGATACACCAATACAACTTCGGTAGCTGTAGGATTCTTAACATCAAATGTAACCACAATGTTATCCGGTTTACCGGAAGAGGTACAAGCACTTATCAAACCGGCCAACAACACTACAAATAAACAATTTCTCATATATTTCCTTTTTAGTAAAAATTTAATTATTCCTTTCACGATAGGTAGCGTCTACGATTCGAGCAAACCCAGTATACTTTTCCGGTGTAACAGAACTGAAATCACCTTCTGACTCCAATCCTTCATAAACCCGTAATATTCCCTTTCCAGCACCATCTACACTTCCTACAACCAAATCATATGAACGAGAGGCATTGGCACTTTCCCGATAAAGATTAAATTTGAGGCAAGTAATAGTTTCCCCATTCAAGGTAAATTGCCGTTCTGCTCCCAAAGGTGAAACAGATAAGTCGACCCGGTAAACCGTATTGTCCACAGCATAATACATATAATTTTTCAAAGAGCTAAAAGCATACAAAGTGCCCTCTTCCCCTATTCCCGTACAACCGGACAAGTCACCATAATAGGATTTTCCCAACACATAAGTGCAATCTGCATATAAAAGTAAATCCCCCAACTGAATGCCATAAAGATAAGACCTGCCATCCTTAGTCAGAATAGTATAAGTTGTCCCCATTTTGGCATTACCCGGATCATATTTCGTATTCTCCATATAAACATAATCATACCCTTCAGGATAATCATAAGACACACTATGCACCACTCCATTATCACCTTTAAAACTGGTAGCTATTTCTTCCATTTTATCCATCGTTACCAAAGGTTCAAGACTACCTAAATCTTCATAAGCCATCATCGGACAATACGCCATAAAACATTTATTAGTCGTATCATACAGTAAATACACAGCTACATACATTGATGCTGCCACATTCGCCCCCACGTAGGGAGCTACATCAAAAGTCTTATTCACCACACTCTGATACAGACCATCTATCCCCATCCCCCTTTCACAGTAATAGGCTTCTTTACCACTGACAATCATTTTACCCAAACCAGCAGCAGTAATAGAATAAGGACGCAAAGATGCACCGTTTGCAGCTACTTCATAAGCGAAATTATATTCTTCCTTCCACTCGAAATTATTCTTTCCCAAACGAGTAGCTCCATCATCTGTCAACAAGTAAAAAGGAGACTGGGCATCCGTCATTGTCGATGAAAGAGATTGAATCTTTCGCGGACCTTTCCATTGAGAGATTTCACTATAATTTTTCAGAAGATCAAAGTATGTATCTCCTGTAACCTTAGAAACCATATCCAAACGTGCACGTCCTTCTTCATCTGAACAAAGTACCATCCAACCTTCAGAAGTAGTATCGCTGACAGTCAAAGTATAAGTTTTTTGCCAATATATGCCCGTATCCTTCTCCGTCACCGTAAAATACAGGGTGTATACATCAGCGTTCAAAGTTACTTCATAGTCCAAATTGCGAGTATTGCCAATCACAGTTTCCACTTCATTCTCTATATCCTGATTGATTACCTTCCACTCAAATTCATACCTGTCGTCGGGAAGAGCAGAAGTACCAAAATCCGGTGTCAATTGTAACCGGTTATGCGTCAAGACAGAAATATTATCATCCACTCCGGAAATTTCAAGTTCTGTCAGATTACGGTAATCATAATTTCCTTTATCTTCCGTACAAGCCACCAATAGAAAGCCTGCTACCAGAATCCTCCATAAATTACTATACAAATTCTTCATCATATCAGTTCTTTTTAAACGTCAAAGGGTCTCCATTTCCATCAAAGGCATTTTCATCAAACTCTTCACCTGCATTCTTCTTTTCCTCTTGTTCCTTCACATACTGAGTCATTTCCGAACTAATATATACCTGCATGGCAAAGGTCATTACCGACACGTCATTAAAATCAGCCGGTGCAACATCCAGCACATCACATATCAATTCAAACTTCTGTTGCGAAAATGCTCCTAACAGATTTTCTTCCCATGCTACAGGAGCAGAGGTAAACATATCTGAAAATATAATACGGTAGCGCAAGGTAGATACTGTATCTCCTCCAGCTTGTATCTCTTCCGTTACAGGAAGTGCAAAATAGTCGTTCGCACGAAGCTCCATATAAATAGTCTTTTTCATTGTTTTCAAAGATTCCGTGCGTTTTAGAGTAACTATATAATTTATACCTGAAGCTCCGGCCGGTATCTCTACCTTATCCGACAACACATAATCCGTTCCCTCTACAGCATTTTCGGAACTAACACGGATATCTACCGGGCGGGACTCATCTACAGGACGTCCCAACAACTGGATTTTCACAGGAATTTCCATATCATCTCCACTCTCGTAGACAAAAGTAACATCTATGCTATCCTGCAAAGCACTCGCAGAAGAACGGTTATTAAAATAAATACCGCTAATATTCTGAAAAGTACCGGGCTCGCGTTCGTCACAGGCCGACAGACCAATCAGCAGGCTAAGAAAAGCCACGATATATCTATTTTTCATTTTCATCATACATCTTATTTTGTTCATTTAAAAGCATTTACTTTCAATTTTCTGTTTCCGAATCAGGAAGAGGAACTACGAATATCTGATCACTTGCTTCCGGATTTTTACTAGATACGGACGAGAATAAAACAGGTCTGTACAATCTCTTATAGAGATAAAAGAGTTGCCCTTCACCGTATAGCTCACGTATATATTCATACACAAGCAAATCTTGGGTCAATGATGAAACAGTAGTTACCCCACGATTCCGTCGCAACGTATTGACATAACTGGAACCTGCCGTCAAAGAAGCAGACTGGCTCTCGGCTGCAATAAGATACATCTCACCTATACGTAACATTGGAATCATTGTATTTTCTATTTTTCCGGTATCCTCCATATCCGCATATTTATAGAAATACCTGTTAGAACCTGAAGCCACCCAATTCACTCGATAACGGTAGTCGTCCTGGTTGCCTCCGGTAGCTGTGCCTCCGAAAATGAGATTATTCATCAGATCATTATCCATTCTGAATACATAGTTAGGAACACGAGTCGGGTCAAAATAATTTTTAAACAATTGGTTACGGCTTGCATGAGAGAGAGCAAAGATCACTTCAGAAGAGAAAATACGGTCCGGATCATCCGGTGAACCAGTAACCAGTTTTTTATCTACAAACGGAAAAATACCGCTATCTACCGCTTTTATGATTTCCGTAGAATAGTTGAATGCTTTCTTTCTTGCACTTCCACCTTCCTCATCATTGCTACTTGCATACAGACAAACACGTGCTAATAATCCTGTCACCGCATAATAATTCATCCGTAAAGCACGATAGCGCAAAAAGTTAGAATTCTGATTTACATCTCCACTCATCATCGTACCCTCCGTCTTTACCGGATCATTCACTAATAAGATTCGCGCTTCCTCTAGGTCGGTTATTACCTTTCGAATCACTTCTGAAGCAGGAAGCTGTTCTTCCGGCAAATTGGTCTGCGCTGTATAATAGGGGATACTCAGCTTATCTTTATTGCGTGAATACACCGGACCAAACAGTCGAAGCATGTCAAAATGTAGCATAGCCCGCAGGGCAAGTGCTTCTCCGCGTATAATATTGTAATTATCACCGGTAAAAAGAGATGTCCTGCTCTCCATATTCTCAAGAATCTCATTACAATTCAAGATCATCGCATACGCTTCATTCCACGTCTCGCTCAGTCTTCCACGCCAATATTCCGTTTCATATTGATAGTCGGCAAGATCTTTGTAATTTCCCCACACGGAATTGTCCGTCCCTATTGTATAAGCACCTCCCATTATTTCAATCATTTCCACAGTCAAAGCGCATCCGTATAGCTTGTCATTATTCAATTCCACATATACGCCATTCAATAATTTTTGGAATCCCTCCTCCGTAGAGAACAGTTCGTCATCCGATATCTTATCATAAGGCTTCACATCCAACCAGTCACTACAGCCACATAGCAGAAAGCAACCGAGCAACATACCTGTATATATTTTATTCTTCATAACTCATTCGTTTTTATAAGTTTTCTCTTCCATTGTTTAAAAGGTGGCACCGATAGACAAAGAGATCGTTCGTGCAAAAGGATAATCAATTCCACGTTCCGCCTTAACGGTAGACCAACGGAATATATCATTCATATTTGCCTGTAAAGATAAAGCTGCCAAACCTAGCTTCTTGACAAATCCTTGATTGAACTCATAGCCCAGACTGACAGACTCGCAAGTCAGTGTGTTTTCATCCATCACAAAACGAGAAGATTTCTCAGTAGTCTGCACCATAGATATACCTTTGAACTGCGCTTCACGGTTGGACTCCGACCAACGATTGTATAGCGCACGCTTATCTTGATTGTTGTACACTTCTTCTGTACCTATATTCTCTACCTTGTCGAAAAGAGAAGTGTTGAATAACTGCCCGCCTATTTGATAACGGAAAAAACAGCTGAGTGAAAAGCCTTTATAATAGAATGTAGTCCCGAACAATCCTTCTATATCAGGTTCCGTATCTCCTACCACTACTTCGTCATTCACATCATAGGAAAAAGAATATGTACCATCCTTCTTTATAAAGAGCTCTTTACCGGTAGCCGAATCTATTCCGGCAGACCGCACAGCCCAGATAGCTGTAGGACTTCCCCCGTCATAATAACGGGTAGTACCCGCCAATGAAGCCTGTCCGCTCTTATTCAAAGCACTAAAAGAGTCACCGATATTGGCATATTTCGAACGAGAGTGCGTTGCATTCACGCTCAAATTCCAATTGATTCCCTGTTCCGGCAGATAAATAGGAGAAAACTTCAATGTAGCTTCCCAACCTTTTGTTTTTTGCATACCGGCATTCATTGTCAGGCTTGTCACTCCCATAGAACCCGGAGTCGTGATGACAGCCAGCAACGGATCAGTATTCTTCCAATAATAATCCAAAGTCACATTGATCCGGTTATTCCACATCGTAATATCAGTACCGATATTATAATTGATTGTTTCCTGCCATCCCAAGTCTTTGTTTCCCAATGCATTCAGAATCACACCTGTTCCGAATACATTCGTCATCCAGCCATTGAACTTGTAAGTCGAGAATGCCTGATAAGCGGCAAAATTCTGGTTTCCCGGGTTTCCGACAGAAGCTCTCAGCTTGAGAAGTTGAAAGAAATCTTTATCTCTAAGGAACTTCTCATTATGAATATTCCAACCAAGCCCGACAGACCATGTATTCCGAAAACGGTTATCCGTGCCGAACATAGACGCGCCATCACTACGATAATTAAAATCAAGCAAGTAGCGATTATCATAAGCATAACCGCCATTGATATAAAAACTTGCCGCACGTTTCTCCGTCCGACTGTAATCCGGACTTTCCCCGTTTGGATAGCTATTGGCAAAAGATGGAGAATCAAACTGATCATCCGTAAAACCATTGGCTGAGAATCCATAATTTTCTCTTTTGGTACTGCTAAAATTGAATCCGGCCACAGCATTAACCATGTGTTTATCGGCAAATAAACGACCAAATGTAGCGGCCAGATCCCCTTCATATACTAATCCTTTGGTTTGTGTGTGCGTATATAACCCTTTCTCCGTATCACTTACATCATCAAACTGTGAATGTAACGGAGACAAACGGACATCCGACGTATCATCCGATTTCGTCAGGCCGAATTTGGCTCTTAAACGAAAATCATGTGTAGCAAACCACTCGATGATAAAGTTGTTGGTAAATCCAAATTCCTGCCCTTTATTATAATTGTTCAGATGAGCGTTCCATAACGGATTGGAAACAGAAGAATCATTTATGCCATCCTCCGGATAATACAGGTATTTTTCTATCTCACCTGCCGAATTATATTTCCGGTAATAAGGATTCGCCTGTGCATATTCCGAGAAGGAAACAGTTGGGTCGACCGTCTCCAAATAATCAATTGTCAGCTTATTGCTGAACTGAAATTTTCCCGTACGATATATCAAATCGATATTTCCTCCAATCGTTTGGCGTTCGGATTCTTTCATTACCCCATTCACATGACCTATGCTTAATCCTATTCCATAACGTATCTTTTCTTCACCACCTTCTGCATAGATATTGTGTTTGTGCGTAAACCCGTTACGTACCGGTTCTTTCAGCCAATAAGTATCTACTCCTCTTTCTATTTCCTTCAGCCGCTCGTTCCGCAAGCTATTTAAACGCAACTGATTGGAAGGACTGTTGGTGTTGTCCTCATATACTCCTGCCAATGTTTCAAACTGTAACTTTTCACGGGCATTCATCAGGTTATAGTCAGACAAGTCGGCTATATCTACTCCAAAATCTCCTTTATACGAAAGCTGAAGACGTCCCTTCTCCGGTGTTTTAGTTTCAATTACCACTACTCCATTGGAAGCTTTCGAACCATAAATAGCCGTAGAGGCAGCATCTTTCAATATCGTAACAGAAGCTACACGGTTCATATTCAGGTTCATCACAGTTTCCAGCGTAGTCTCGAATCCATCTAAAATAAACAACGGCTGGTTGGGATCTGTACCATATTCTTCCTTCAACCCTACTACACTGCTCTTTCCCCGTATCTCGATATCCGGCATTTGATTAGGATTGGAACCGAACTGATTATTTTCCATGATCTTAAAAGAAGGATCGAGTGTCCGCAAACTTTGCAAGACATTCTGCGAACCTACCGATTTCAACTCTTCCCCCTTAAATGTTGTGGAAGAACCTGTAAAACTTTCTTTTTTACGTTGATAGATTCCCGTAACCACCACATCTTTAATCTCCTGCAACTGTTGTTGCATTACGATATTTGCAAAAGATGAAGCATTCTTTCCGTTAAAATGTCTCGTAATCTTTTCATAACCGACAAAAGAGAAAGTTAGGTCGCAGCCTTCTACCGGTAACTTTATACTGAATTCTCCATTCAGATCCGTGGTCGTGCCGGACATTCCCGGTCCTGTTCCTCCTACTATTACCGAAACTCCGATCATCGGAGATCGGTCACTTCCATCAATAATCCGTCCTTTAAGTTCCATTTCTTTCTCTTCTTCCCGCAGTTCCTGTTTTCCGGAAGCAGGTCGCGGAACAATAATGATAGTACGATTCTCAACCTTAAAAGTGAAATTTGTACCGGACAGAATTTCTTGAAGTGCCTGTACCAAAGAAATATTATGATAATTAGCTGTTATCCTCTTCGGACATTCCGACAATTGTTTTGAATTATAAAAAAATTCATACCCTGTGACAGCACTCATCTTCTTCAATGCTTCTGCCACTGTCGCTTTTTTCAGCTCCACACTTACCGTTTGAGCATACACAGTACGACAACAGACTGAAAACACAAGAAATATAAGCCCTATCTTCCAATCAATGTGAATAAAACTTTTCTTCCTTTTCATACTCTTATCTCATTCTTTTTATATTGTTGTATCTCTCATCTCAACCAGAGCACCCCATTCTCAACCTCACAGACAACCCCATTGGTTTCCTCCATCAGGCGAGTAATATAGTCAACGCCACGTTCATAACTGATTTTCCCGGAAAAGGAATAGTTTCTCAATCGCTCGGCAACCTTTATTTCAACCCCATATACCCTTGAAAGGCGTTTTGCCAAGTCCGGAAGAGTTTCATCCTCAAAATAAATCCAGCCATCCTTCCATGCCGCAAAAGCCGAAGCGTCTACTTGTGCCACCTTCATAGCTCCAGACACACAATCGAAGCTCACTTGTTGATCAGGAGATAAGATGACAGGTTCTTTCCCCTCCTCTACCTGATAACTGATTTTTCCCGTTACAAGCGTAGTGAAATGTTTACTATTTTCCGGATAGGCATTTATATTAAAGCTGGTTCCCAATACCTGTACAGACTCCTGATTACCAGTTTCTACATAAAACGGACATTTCTCATTACGACTGACTTCAAAAAAAGCCTCTCCCGTCAGTCTCACCCTACGTTCTTTCTTACCTTCAAACGAAGCAGGATACTCCAATGTAGAAGAAGCATTCAGCCATACTTTCGTACCGTCCGACAGAGTCATCTGAAAGTGACGTCCGGCAGGAACTTCTAGTTTCAAGATACGCTCACTTGCCAACGCCAGCTTTTTACCGGCAGCAGTTTGTAGAGCCACATCATCTGCTGTATTCTGCTCAATACGTGCTGCACTGTCAAGGGACATAACAACCTCATTCCCCATCTTTAATATAACTTGATCATCAGATATAGTGACCCCCATATCCTGTAACTGCGCAATGGCAGTAGGAACCTGTTCCGACGGAATAAGTGTCCGAAAAATCAAAACGCCCGTAATCAATGCCGCAGCAATACTACCGGCTGTCAACATACGAAACCTGCGTTTTATACGAAGTTTTCTCTGAATCCGACCTTGCAAGTCTTTAAACCCTTGATCGGCTATAAAAGGATCTTCCTGAGAATCGGGCAACTGCTTCCACAATTGTTCCAGCAGTTCATCGTCTTGTTCACCTATCTCCCAGTGCGGGATATCGTGTTTTGTATCCATATATAATGAAATTTACTCATTATATATAATACTGCACCTGATGAATTTACGTATCCGGTTCGATATTTTTTTTGAGAAAAGGTTATTTTTTCTTGATTTCCTTCCGTAACTTCTTCTTTACTTTATATAAAATAGTCTCAACTGTACGGATAGATATTGATAGTTCATCAGCAATAACTGCATTTTTCTTTTCTTCCCAATAACTCATTTGAAGTACTTTGCGGCTCTGTTCCGGCAGACGTTCTATGGCAGGAATCAACAATTCGTTTCTTTGTGAAGAAACAGGCACTTCCTCCCAATCCATCATTTGTTCCTCCATAGCTTTTTCTTCACGGGCCCTCCGTATTTCTTCCGCTTTAATCAATCTTAATGAATTATTATGAACCGCTCTTAACAGATAATTCCGTAATGATTTCGTGTCATCCAACGATTTACGATTTAGCCAAATAGCCATGAAAGCATCTTGCACCACTTCATAAGCCGCATCGGTATCTTGTAAAATATTTGTTGCATAAGTCCGCAGCAAACCACTATATGCTTTATACACAGCCTCAAAAGCCGTTGAATCTCCTTTTTTCAACGCTTTTACAATCCGGCTGTTATCTGATAAATCATATAGTTTTGCCATAAGCTATTTGCTCTTAATTAAAGAAATCAAGAGCAAAGTTAATAAAAAATCATTTCGGCATATATATTATGTTAGTTTTTTCTATCTTATAAAAGAAATAGTATAACAAAATGAGGTAATCACTTTCTTTTTGCACATTGTCTACATATAATACCTTATTCTACTCCGTGCATCATCTTCTGTAATTTCTTCGACAGCAGGAACAGAATCAGTGAGGCGACGCCCGACATTACCACAAATACCATAAAGAAATCGTACATCGTCGCAATCTGGAAGCCCAGAATGGTCTTTACTTTTCCATCTTCGGGATAAAGGCCGCTCAACATACCGGCAAATTTGTTGGCGGTGGCAGTGGAAAGATACCATATACCCATCATCAGGGAAGCAAAACGCAACGGACTCAGTTTGTTCACCATAGAAAGCCCGATAGGCGACAGGGCAATTTCACCCATAGTGTGGATAAAGTAAAGTCCCGTCAGCCAAATCATACTTACTTTCACTCCCGGAACCGCATCTTTCACTCCGAAACAGATGAAAAGATATCCCAAAGAGAGTAGCAGGAGGCCGATAGCCTGCTTAGTAGGGGAAGAAGGTTCCATTTTCCGTTTGTTCAGGAAACTCCATACTCCCGGCATGATGTAAGCCAGTACAACGACAAAAAGCGGATTAAAGGATTGAAACCAGGAAGCAGGCATTTCCCAACCTAAAATATCGCGGTTGGTCTGTTCGGAGGCAAAAAGGGTCAGAGAAGCTCCCGCCTGTTCATAGGCAGCCCAGAAGAAAATCACAAAAAAGGCGACGATATAAATGACAAAAATACGGCTACGCTCTATCTTTGTCAACGAACCATCCAACAGAATAAGTACCGGAAAGACGATGCAAGCCGTGAAAATACCGACACTAATCCAGTCGCCTGTGAATATGTAGCCAAAGAATGCCAATAGAACAGCAGTCAAGACAGTTATTATTATGAGATTACGTATTTTTGTCCGTGCGTCCATCTTCGGGTGAGAGATGTGATCGGCTTTATCTTCTTTCTTCTCACGTTTTGCATCAGGAATGATACCGATAGCTTCGCCGGATGGAGAGAAAAGATATTTATTCTTTTGGGTCTCAAAAAGTACGACGGTAAATAGCGTCATGATTCCGGCTGCCAGAAATCCCCATTTAAAATCATGCGGATCGCCGGTATCTCCCAAGTAACCGCAAATCAACGGAGCAGCAAAAGAACCGACATTCACTCCCATATAGAAAATGGTATATGCCGCATCCAACCGTTTGT
>UMFI01007864.1_pt1 | contig 14516 bp, 13 predicted proteins | sample 1964951 | NCBI WGS metagenome assembly UMFI01 (sample SAMEA4836040, study PRJEB28245) | human gut metagenome | biome: gut microbiome; material: fecal sample | place: Denmark | collected 2008 | reverse complement strand
CCGCCGAAGAGGTTGAACAACTCGTGACTTTCCCTGTGGAAACTGCCGTAAACGGAGCTACCGGCGTACGCCGTGTCCGTTCTTCTTCCACCAATGGTTTTTCTGTTGTCTGGGTGGAATTCGACTGGGGAACAGATATTTATCTTGCCCGACAGATTGTGAGTGAAAAGCTCGCTGTAGTCAGTGAATCGCTTCCGGTCAACGTTGGAAAACCGACACTCGGCCCGCAATCTTCTATTCTGGGCGAAATGCTCATTGTCGGGCTGACGGCCGACTCTACCTCCATGCTCGACCTCCGTACGATTGCCGACTGGACTATCCGTCCGCGTCTGCTGTCTACCGGAGGAGTGGCGCAAGTAGCGGTGCTCGGAGGAGACATCAAAGAGTACCAGATTCAGCTTGATCCCGAGCGGATGCGCCACTACGGCGTTTCGATGGGTGAGGTGATGGCGGTGACGCAAGACATGAACCTGAACGCCAACGGCGGAGTGCTTTACGAATTCGGAAATGAATATATAGTGCGAGGCGTGCTTTCCACCACTCAGACGGAACAGCTCGGCAAGGCGGTGGTAAAGACGGTGAACAACTTTCCTGTCACTCTGGAAGATATAGCAGACGTGGCGATAGGCCCCAAAGCGCCGAAATTGGGTACGGCTTCGGAACGGGGAAAACCTGCCGTCCTGCTGACTGTGACCAAGCAGCCCGCCACCAGTACACTGGAACTGACGGACAAGCTGGAGGCTTCGCTAAAAGACCTTCAGAAGAACCTGCCACCGGATGTAAAGGTTTCTACGGACATTTTCCGCCAAAGCCGCTTCATCGAAAGTTCTATCGGCAACGTGAAGAAATCGCTCTTTGAAGGAGGTATCTTTGTCGTTATCGTTCTGTTCTTGTTTCTGGCAAATGTGCGCACTACGCTTATTTCGCTGGTGACACTGCCTCTCTCACTGCTCGTTTCGATCCTGACACTGCATTATATGGGACTGACTATCAACACTATGAGTCTCGGAGGTATGGCAATCGCCATCGGTTCGCTGGTGGACGATGCCATCGTTGATGTGGAGAACGTATACAAGCGCTTGCGTGAAAACCGGCTGAAAGCGGAAGCGGAAAGATTGAGCACGCTCGAAGTGGTGTTCAACGCCTCGAAGGAGGTTCGTATGCCGATTTTGAACTCAACTTTAATTATCGTAGTCAGTTTCGTCCCCTTATTTTTCCTGAGTGGCATGGAAGGTCGAATGCTGGTCCCGCTGGGCATTGCTTTCATCGTGGCGTTATTCGCCTCGACGGTGGTAGCATTGACACTGACTCCGGTGCTCTGCTCTTATCTGTTGGGAAGCAACAAGACGAACAAGGAACTGAAAGAGTCTTTCGTAGCCCGCTGGATGAAAGGGATTTATGAAAAGGCACTGTCTTGGGTGCTGGCGCACAAACGGGTGACACTGGGTGGAACTATCGCTCTCTTCATCGTGGCGCTCGGTGTGTTCTTCACGCTGGGACGTAGCTTCCTCCCTTCTTTCAACGAAGGTTCGTTCACAATCAATATCAGTTCTCTGCCGGGTATCTCGCTGGAAGAGAGCAACAAAATGGGACAGCGCGCGGAAGAGTTGCTGTTGACCATTCCGGAGATACAAACCGTTGCCCGCAAAACGGGACGTGCCGAACTGGATGAGCACGCATTGGGTGTGAACGTGTCCGAAATTGAGGCTCCGTTTGAACTGGGCGACCGCTCGCGCAGCGAACTGGTGGCGGATGTACGTGAAAAGCTGGGCACAATTACAGGAGCAAACATTGAAATCGGACAGCCGATCAGCCACCGGATTGACGCCATGTTGTCCGGTACGAAAGCAAATATTGCCATCAAGCTATTCGGCGACGACCTGAACAAGATGTTTTCCATCGGCAATCAGATCAAAGAGGCGATCGGCGCAATTCCCGGCATTGCCGACCTGAATGTGGAACAGCAAATCGAACGTCCGCAGTTAAAAATACAGCCCAAACGCGAAATGCTGGCCAAGTTCGGAATCACACTGCCGGAGTTTTCCGAGTACGTGAATGTCGCTCTGGCGGGAAAAGTGATCTCGCAGGTGTACGAACAAGGCAAGAGTTTCGACCTGATTGTGAAGGTGAAGAACGACGCCCGTGACGAGATGGAGAAAATCCGCAACTTGATGGTGGACACGAACGACGGACGCAAAGTCCCCCTAAGCTATGTGGCGGAAGTGACATCGGCTATGGGGCCTAACACCATCAACCGTGAGAACGTGAAACGGAAAATCGTGATTTCCGCCAACGTTGCCGACCGCGACTTGCGCAGTGTGGTAAATGACATCCGGAAGCAGATAGACGCATCCGTGCAATTGCCCGAAGGCTACCACATCGAATACGGCGGGCAGTTTGAGAGCGAGCAGGCGGCGAGCAGGACATTAGCACTGACTTCATTTATCAGCATCGTTGTGATTTTTCTATTGCTTTATCATGAGTTCCGCAGCGTCAAGGAGTCGGGAGTTATCCTGCTGAACCTGCCGCTCGCGTTGATCGGTGGCGTTTTCGCATTGGTACTTACAACGGGGGAAGTTAGTATACCCGCTATCATCGGATTCATCTCTCTGTTCGGAATTGCTACCCGTAACGGTATGCTGCTCATCAGCCATTACAATCATCTCCAACAAGTGGAGGGGCTGAACGTGTACGACAGCGTGATGCAAGGCTCGCTCGACCGTCTGAACCCGATCCTGATGACGGCTTTGTCTTCTGCTCTGGCATTGATTCCGCTGGCTCTGGGAGGTGATCTTCCGGGCAACGAAATTCAGAGTCCGATGGCAAAAGTGATTCTGGGAGGCTTGTTAACTTCTACTTTCCTGAACGGATTCATCGTCCCGATTGTTTATCTGATGATGCACCGCAAGAAGGCTTCAGCAAGTCTGTAATTGCATTTTACAACCAATAAAGAAGATGAAAATGAAACAAATCATAACTATCGGCACGGCACTTCTGCTCCTGAACGCAGGCAGTGCACAAGCCCAGAACAGCATTGAGCAGGTTTTGAGAAATATCGAAACGAACAACAAGGAGCTGCAGGCTAACAAGCAGCTGATTCAGTCGCAAAAGCTGGAGGCTAGAACGGACAACAATCTGCCCGATCCTACGCTTTCCTATGCACACCTCTGGGGCTCGAAAGATAAAAGTGAAACAATCGGTGAGCTGGTGGTTTCGCAGAGCTTCGACTTCCCCAGCTTATACGCCACGCGCAACAAGCTGAACCGTCTGAAAATCGGAGTTTACGACAGCCAGGCGGATGTCTTCCGGCAGGAGAAGCTATTGCAGGCAAAGGAGCTTTGCCTGGACATCATTATGCTTCGCCAGCTGAAGCAGATTTTAGAAGAACGCCTGCGCAATGCGGAAGAACTTGCTAAAATGTACGCCAAACGCCTGCAGACAGGAGATGCCAATGCGCTCGAAACGAACAAGATCAATCTGGAGTTGCTGAATGTCAAGACGGAAGTGTCTCTGAACGAAACGGCGCTGCGCAATAAATTGCAGGAATTGAGTACGTTGAACGGAAATCTTCCAGTTGTTTTCGAGGAGAGCCAATACCCGGCCGTGCCTTTCCCGACTGATTATCAGATACTGAAATCGGAGGTGTTATCGACGGACCGCACGTTGATGGCGCTTGGCAACGAGAGCCTCGTCGCCCGCAAACAAATTGCTGTCAACAAGTCGCAATGGTTGCCGAAACTGGAGCTGGGCTACCGCCGGAACACGGAATCGGGTACTCCTTTCAACGGCCTAGTGGTGGGATTCTCTTTCCCTCTTTTTGAAAACCGGAACAAGGTGAAGATTGCCAAAGCACAGGCTCTGAACATAGATCTGCAAAGGGATAATGCCGCCTTGCAGGTAGAATCCGAACTGGCACAGCTTTACCGGGAAGCCAAAACGCTTCATGCTTCTATGGAGGAGTACACGAGGACTTTCCGGTCGCAACAAGATCTTGCCTTGCTCAAACAGGCCTTGACCGGAGGACAAATCAGCATGATTGAGTACTTTGTGGAGGTGTCCGTGCTCTATCAGAGCCACCAGAATTATCTGCAACTGGAAAATCAATACCAGAAGGCAATGGCGCGGATCTACAAGAGCAAATTATAAATATAAAAAGTATTTATCTACTTATGAAAGTAAACAGGATAAGATTTATCGAGCTGATCTTATCCTGTTTTTTTTAATTGTGCCGAGAAATTTACAGTATCCGAAGTTCCTCCGGCAGATAGCCGCTACGAATGCGCCATTCCTGCGGATAAAGATTGTTAGCCCGGTTGCCGATATTTTTCACGAAGCCCAACGGGACGCCTCTATAAGTAAGCAACACGAACCCGCGAGCCACCGCAGCAGGAAGTACAATAGCTTCTTTGCGCAAATAAGCTATCGCCTGCTCATAGCTAATGTCCTCAACGGCAAAAGCGCCGTCACGCAACAGCACAGGGCACAGTGCCAGCGCATGAGCGGGAACCAAATCTCGCCCTTTCACTTCACCCACCGACACACCGGACTGGATCACTTTCAAATTCTGTCGAAGTGCTTCCAACTCTTCCAGACGAGCATTGGGAAAGGCGTAAACGGTTTCCGCATCGGTCAGAAGAGAATAGTTGCCGATGTCCCTCACCCAACTCCGGGCTACGTCCATCAACTCTTTAGCGACAGACGGGACTCCTTTCCCAGCGTGTTTCCCTTTTTTCTTTGCAGCTCGCGCTATCGTAGATTTTGAGATTGCAGACTTCTGTGAATTGATGGTTTCCCATGCCTTCTCCGTTTCGTTTTCATCTGTTTCTATGCACGGTTTCCGAAGAACAGCCAGAAAGAATCCCTCTCCTTTCGTTTTATGAGGGAAGAAGTGATAGACGGGAGTGCCCTCCAAATGAACGGTCCCGGTCGATTCATCTTTCAACAGATTTCCTGTTATATTCCATTCTTCCCGAACTTCCAACGGCAGCAGTTCCGCCCCGAACTCTTGCTGAATCCAGCGTACGTTTTCTTCATCTTCTTTTGTATTAAAGGTACAGGTACTATATATAAGAATGCCTCCGGGCTTCAGACAAGGCCAAATATCAGCAATAATCCTCCGCTGTCTCTGCCAGCAAATCTCTACATTCTCCGGGGTCCATTCTTCTATCGCCACAGGGTCTTTGCGGAACATTCCTTCACCGGAACAAGGAACGTCGGTGAGAATTACATCAAAAAAAGACGGTAAAGCCGAGAAATCCGCCGGATCATTATTGGTAACCACCACATCCGGATGTCCCCACTTCGCAAGATTTTCCGCCAAAACCTGTGAACGGTTTCGTATGACTTCATTAGCCACCAGCAGGCTTCCTTCGGGCAGCACGCTACGGGCATGGGTAGACTTTCCACCGGGAGCGGCGCAAAGATCCAACATTATTGCCGGTTCTTTGATGTATTGGCGTAATGCCTGCTCTACAAACATCGAGGAGGCCTCCTGAACATAGAAACAACCGGCATGAAACAACGGATCGAATGTAAAAGTCAGGCGTTCGTCCAGATAAACCCCTTCGGACGACCAAGGAACTCGGTCGAAAGGAGAATGGACAGCAGATAACCCTTCATCCTGCATTTTCCATTTTTCATTATTAAAGCGGATACTGACAGGTGGTTCTTGCTGCAGGGCAACGGCCAGTTTTTCATATTCTTCTTCACCTAATAAAGAGCGGGTATAGTCTACAAAAGAAGCGGGTAATTCCATTTTTCATTTATTAATTTCCGCAAATATCAAAAATATTTCGTCTCTTTGCAACTTTCTAAGTCATTAACTACGTCTAACAAACAAAGAAACAAATTAAAAAAACGATCTATATGAAAAATTTTCTACTTGCTTTGATGGTTGTATTGACCACTTGCACACTGGCTGTCGCTCAAAATCAGAATCCTGTTGCCCACGACTCTATCAGTCAGGCGGAACCGACTCTGGTAGTTGACACAGACACAACCGACTCTATCGCCAAAGAGAATGTTACTGCTACGGACACAAGTAATCATGGCGTTCTGTACAGCCTATCCAATGCGATGGAGGATGTTCTGATTCCTATCATCGCAATCATTGCAGTCTTCGGTTTTCCGGTGTTTATCCTATTCATCATTTTCTTCTTCCGCTACAAGAACCGGAAAGCCCGCTATCGCCTTGTCGAACAGGCTCTTGCTGCCGGACAACCGCTTCCGGAAGATTTCCTCAAGGAGGACAAGCCGAATGATCCGCGTACGCAAGGCATCAAAAACATCTTTACGGGAATCGGACTTTTCATCTTCCTCTGGGCTATTACCGGTGAATTTTCAATCGGCACTATCGGTCTGCTAATCACTTTCATGGGAATCGGGAAGTGGATCATCGGTAGAAAGAAAGATGAAAATCAAGAAAATGACAGTCAAAGATGAATCAACTCAATGATATATCGCTAGTCGCGCAGGTCGTGGTGTTCAGAAACACTAAGGCCTTCGACCAGCTGGTGAAGAAGTACCAATCACCGGTCCGGCGGTTCTTCCTGAATCTGACTTGCGGAGACAGCGAATTGAGTGACGACCTGGCACAAGACACGTTTATCAAAGCGTATACAAATATTGCTTCTTTCAGAAATTTGTCCAGTTTCTCCACGTGGCTGTATCGAATTGCTTACAATATATTTTATGATTATATTCGCAGCCGCAAAGAAACAGCAGACCTTGACGCCAGAGAAATAGACGCCGCCAACAGTGCCGAACAGGAAAACATCGGTCAAAAGATGGATATCTACCGATCGCTCAAGACGCTTAAAGAAATAGAAAGAACCTGCATCACGCTTTTTTATATGGAAGATTTAAGTATCGAAAAGATTGCGGGAATTACAGGAATACCGACAGGAACGGTGAAAAGCCATCTGTCGCGTGGAAAAGAAAAGTTAGCAACGTATTTAAAACAAAACGGTTATGACAAAAATTGAAAATGACGAGAAGCTTTTGAAGGATTTCTTCACGGCTAACAAACAGGAAATAGCTGATAATGGCTTCAGCCGCCGTGTCATGCATCGCTTGCCCGATCGTAGCAATTGGTTGGCACGCATCTGGAACGCTGCCGTGGTGGTTGCGGGCGCTGTGCTTTTCATTTGGATGGGCGGCTTGGAAGCTGCTTGGGGAACAATCAGAGAAGTGTTCATAAGCATGATTAATCAAGGCACTGCGGAGCTGGATCCGAAATCGATTATTATCGCCTCTGTCGTCCTGGTATTTATGGCAACACGAAAAGTTGCATCGATGGCATAAAAGTTATCAATAGCATAAGAATTATTAATGCATAAAAGTTATCAACAGCATAAGAGTTATAAAAGCACTTCGTCTGTTAAACAATAATAAATATACCCTTTCTCTCAAACAAGCCCAAACATAGATGTCGTATCTTTGTTGAACTGTAAAACTAAAATAGAGAGAAAAGTTTTGAAATTACGTATATTTATTTTATTCCTGTTCCTGTCTTTATTACACGCTCAGGCAGACATCATAGACAGTCTAAAAACACAACCCAGAGACTCGATCGGACTTACAAGTGACTCACTTGTATTACGTTTTCTGGAAGAGTCCGGCATACCCATTTCCGACAACAATAAAGTAAAGTTACTGAAAAGCGGACGGGAAAAGTTTATCGATTTATTCGAAGCTATCCGGGAAGCCAAACATCATATTCATCTGGAATACTTTAACTTCCGCAACGATTCCATCGCCAATGCCCTATTCGACTTGCTGGCTCAGAAAGTGAAAGAGGGGGTTGAGGTACGTGCTATGTTCGATGCTTTTGGCAACTGGTCTAACAACAAACCTCTGAAAAAGAAACATCTCAAGAAAATACGTGAACAGGGCATTGAAATTGTAAAGTTCGATCCGTTCACATTCCCTTATATCAACCACGCTGCCCACCGCGACCATCGGAAAATAGCTGTCATTGATGGGAAAATAGCTTATACGGGAGGCATGAATATAGCAGATTACTATATCAACGGTCTGCCTAAAATAGGGACCTGGCGTGATATGCATATGCGCATAGAGGGAGACGCGGTCAATGACTTACAGGAAATCTTCCTGACAATCTGGAACAAAGAGACCAAACAAAATGTAGGAGGAGATGCCTACTTTCCACTCCACGAGAGCAAGACGGATAGTACCGACATCATTGTCGCAATCGTTGACCGTACTCCGAAAAAGAACAGCCGAATGCTGAGCCACGCGTATGCGATGAGTATTTATTCGGCACAAAAAAACGTTCACATCGTAAATCCTTACTTCGTGCCGACCTCTTCAATCAAAAAGGCGCTTTACCGAACCATTGATCGGGGGGTGGATGTGACAATCATGGTTTCCTCCGCTTCCGATATTCCATTTACCCCAGACGCCGCACTCTACAAACTTCACAAACTGATGAAAAGAGGGGCAACGGTCTATATGTATAACGGCGGGTTCCATCACTCTAAAATCATGATGGTCGATGATCTGTTTTGCACAGTGGGGACTGCCAATCTGAATAGCCGCAGCCTGCGGTATGACTACGAAACCAATGCTTTTATTTTTGATAAACGGATAACGGGCGAACTGAACACGATGTTTCACGAAGACATCCGGGATTGCACCCAACTGACTCCCGAATTCTGGAAAAAGCGTTCGCCCTGGAAGAAGTTCGTAGGATGGTTTGCTAATTTATTCACTCCATTTTTGTAATTTTGCATAAGCGTATATAGTCTTGAGCGAACGTATATATAATTTTGCGCAAGCGTACGTATAGTATTTGAAATTTATTCATTATGAAACAATATTTGGATTTATTAAATCGTGTATTAACCGAAGGCACAGAGAAAAGTGACCGTACCGGAACCGGAACCATCAGCGTCTTCGGTCATCAAATGCGTTTTAACCTTGAGGACGGTTTCCCTTGCCTGACGACCAAGAAATTGCATTTAAAATCAATTATATATGAATTACTCTGGTTCTTGCAAGGAGATACCAATGTGAAGTATCTGCAAGAGCATGGAGTACGCATCTGGAACGAATGGGCGGATGCAAACGGTGATTTAGGGCATATTTATGGGTATCAGTGGCGTTCGTGGCCTGACTACAACGGGGGATTCATCGACCAAATCAGTGAAACGGTGGAAACGATCAAACACAATCCGGACTCACGCCGTATCATTGTGAGCGCCTGGAATGTAGCGGACTTAGACAACATGAACTTGCCGCCTTGCCATGCCTTTTTCCAATTTTATGTGGCGAATGACCGATTGAGCCTGCAACTTTATCAACGCAGCGCCGATATTTTTCTAGGTGTTCCTTTCAATATCGCGTCGTATGCATTATTGTTGCAGATGATGGCGCAAGTGACGGGACTGAAAGCAGGAGATTTCATCCATACTTTAGGGGACGCTCATATATACCTGAATCATCTGGAACAAGTGAAACTACAACTTACACGCGGGCCTCGTCCGTTACCGCAAATGAACATCAATCCGGATGTAAAAAGCATTTTCGATTTCAAATTCGAGGACTTTGAGTTAGTAAATTATGACCCGCATCCTCACATAGCGGGTGCAGTAGCTGTATGACAATATGAGTAAAATATCAATAATTGCCGCCGTAGACCGCCGTAGAGCAATAGGTTTCCAAAATAAACTCTTGTTCTGGCTGCCCAACGACTTGAAACGTTTTAAGGCATTGACTACCGGAAATACCATAGTTATGGGACGGAAAACTTTTGAGTCACTTCCGAAAGGTGCATTACCGAATCGCAGAAATGTAGTTATCTCTTCCAATCCGGCAATGCAATGTCCCGGTGCGGAAGTGTTCCCTTCGCTCACCGCCGCTTTGCAGAGTTGCAAAGAAGATGAACACGTATATATCATAGGAGGAGCAAGTATCTATCAACAAGCGTTGCCATTCGCCGACGAACTTTGTCTGACGGAAATAGACAGTACAGCTCCCGAAGCGGATGTGTACTTTCCGGAGGTTTCTCCGGCTGTGTGGCAAGAAAAAAGCAGAGAGACTCACCCTGCGGACGAGAAACATCTCTGCTCGTATGCTTTTGTCGATTACACAAGGAAATAACTGACTTCCGCTTAGCGCAATCTTATCATCTCATCTGTCACTATCGGTTGATGAGATGATTTGACTAATCTTCATCATCAAAGTCTATATCTATCGGCATCTGTCGCTTGATGGCTTCATGGAAAGATATTAATGTTTCAGTACGAGCCAGACCAAGCGGCTGTAATTTATCATGAATAATGCTCAACAGGTGATGATTGTTTTTAGCGTAAATCTTGATAAACATATCATATTTTCCGGTAGTGAAATGACACTCGACTACTTCGGGTATAGCTTCCAAAGCCTTCGTCACCGAATCAAAAGATTCAGGATCTTTCAGATATATACCGATGTAGGCGCAAGTCTCATACCCTACTTTCTCAGGATCAATAATATATTCTGAACCTTTCAGGATTCCAAGATTTGTCAACTTCTGAATACGTTGATGAATGGCAGCACCGGAAACACTACACGCTCTTGCTACTTCAAGAAAAGGAATACGCGCATTTCCTGCAATCAGTTTCAGGATTTGCTCATCCAAAATATCTATTTGATGATGTCCCATTTTCAAATCAAATTGTTTAAAACGATGAATCTTTTGTGCAAAGTTAGCGATTTTTCGGCAACAAATACTATAAACTATTACTTTTATTTATAGGAGGCGGATAAGTCGCTAATAGTTTGTACCTTTGTAAAAACATAAATATACTATTTATATGAAACAAATTTGCTGTACCATCCTACTATTCTTCGCTTTTGCAGGAAGCCATGCGCAAGATTTTGCGGATTACTTTCAGAACAAAACTTTACGAGTAGATTATATCTTTACCGGAAATGCGGAAAGACAAAATATTTACCTGGATGAATTATCGCAACTACCGTCTTGGGCAGGACGGCAACACCGCCTTTCGGAACTTCCATTGGAGGGCAACGGACAAATCATCGTTAAAGATCTCGCTACTCAACAAACTATTTATAAGACTTCTTTCTCTTCACTGTTCCATGAATGGCTGAGCACAGACGAAGCAAAAGAGACTGCTAAGGGCTTCGAAAATACATTTCTCCTGCCATTTCCCAAACAGCCTGCTGAAGTGGAGATTTCTTTGTATTCTCCCCGCAAAGAGGTTATGGCACGCTACAAACACCTTGTCCGTCCGGATGATATACTGATTCATCAACGAGGCGTGTCCCACGTCACTCCGCACCGGTATCTGCTCCGGAACGGAAACGAGAAGGACTGCATTGACGTTGCCATACTTGCTGAAGGCTATACGGATAAAGAGATGGATCTGTTTTACCAAGATGCGGAAAGTGCCTGCGAAAGCCTGTTTTCGCATGAGCCGTTCCGCTCAATGAAGGACAAATTCAATATTGTTGCCGTAGCCAGCCCGTCCACTGATAGCGGTGTTAGTGTTCCTCGCGAGAATCAATGGAAACAGACGGCTGTCCACTCACACTTCGACACTTTCTATTCAGACCGCTATCTGACTACCAGCCGAATAAAGTCTATCCATAACGCTTTGGCGGGTATCCCCTACGAGCACATTATTATCCTTGCCAACACGGACGTCTACGGCGGAGGAGGAATCTATAACTCCTACACACTGACCACCGCCCATCATCCCATGTTTAAACCAGTGGTAGTCCATGAGTTCGGCCACAGTTTTGCCGGGTTGGCTGATGAATATTTTTACGAAAACGATACCATGACGGATACTTATCCATTGGATGTCGAACCGTGGGAGCAAAATATATCAACACGGGTGAATTTTTCCTCCAAATGGGAAGATTTGCTTCCGGCAGGCACTCCGATACCTACTCCTGCCAACAAATGGGAGAAGTTTCCTATCGGGGTATACGAAGGTGGAGGTTACTCTGCCAAAGGTATTTATCGCCCTGCCCATAATTGCCGCATGAAAACAAACGAATACAAGGAATTTTGTCCGGTTTGCCAACGTGCCATCCGGCGTATAATCGAATTCTACGTTCCTTGATGTAAGGATAAGAATGAAATTGTAAAACAGAAATATTATCTAATTTTAAAACCCGAACCTCATGATCAGACTTCAACCAATCAGTACATCTGACCTGCAACATTACAAATTTATGGAAGAACTGCTGGTAGATTCTTTTCCACCGGAAGAGTACCGGCAATTAGAACAGTTACGTGAATTCACCGACCGGACAGGCAATTTCCATAATAACATTATTTTTGATGACGACTTGCCGATAGGCTTCATCACCTATTGGGACTTCGGTAACTTCTATTACGTAGAGCACTTTGCAACCAATCCCGCTTTGCGCAACGGAGGGTACGGCAAACGTACGCTGGAATATCTATGCGACTACTTAAAACTCCCCATTGTACTCGAAGTGGAGCGTCCGGTAGAAGAGATGGCAAAGAGACGTATCGGCTTCTACCAACGTCAAGGATTTGTCTTATGGAAGAAAGACTACCGCCAGCCTCCTTACAAGCCCGGTGATCACTTCCTCCCAATGTATCTGATGGTACACGGCAACCTTGATCCGGAAAAAGACTACGAAGATATAAAGCATAAACTGCACACGGTCGTCTACGGAGCAAAAGAGTGAAGTAGAAAGAAAACAGAACAAAGAAAAGGCTTCCAAATCATTTTGGAAGCCTTTTCTTTATATAATAGAATTAACTAATTATTTCTCACCACGTTTAGTAGCAGAATAGTTAATCTTCAAAGCATAAGATTTTCTGAGAGCATTTTTTACGTCAGTAACAATACCCATCTTTGTCTTTTGGTCTACTTTCAGAGACACAGTCATCTTAGCGGCGTCCCCTTCACTCATACTAGCGCGTTCCTGGAAAATGAAGTCCTGCACCTCGCCCACTTCAGCATAGCTGTCGTTGAGCTGAATACGACTTTCAGTACCCATTTTCGCACGGTATTCTTGTGTAGGTTCACCTATATAAATGAATGTCACCAATGATTTCTTCTCCAGTTTTTCGAGCTCAGTACCTTGCGGAAGCGTAAACTGCACCTTTAATGTTACCTCACGCATTGTTGTTACAATCATAAAGAAGAACAACAAGGTAAAGATAAGGTCAGGCAACGAAGAAGTATTCAATGCCGGCATTTCACGTTTACCAGTCTTATTAAATTTTCCCATTACTTACTTCTTTTTTTCTCCGTATTTTTTAGGTTCTGCCTCAGAAATACGTTGCGGATAAATCTCACGGACTGCTTTCTGTTGTAGATCGTTCAGTTCCGAATAAGTAACCCCAAATTTTTCTTTAGCCAACTCATCTCTCAATTCATTGTATGCAGCAACCAATTCATTCTGCACACTGATATATGCCTGATAAGAAGATCCACGGTCATTCTGCAAAGAAATTACGTGCTTGTCGTTAACCATGCATGTGCCGAAGAACTCTACATTCTTCTGTGTTTTTTCAGGCATATTTTCTGCGTTAGCAACGTTAGCGATAAATTCTTTGGCCTTTTGTCTCAACTGATCAACACCGATATAATCATTTCCGCACATCAAAGCATCATCCTTATTCAGATACACCTGCAAGATGTTACGTTCTTTGATTTTATCCGTATTCTCGTTCTTTTCATCTTCGGGAGGTGGAGGCAAAAGTCTTGCCAAACCACGGTCCGTATCCATTGATGTTGTAATCAAGAAGAAGATCAGCAACAAGAAAGCGATATCCGCCGTAGAACTTGAGTTAATATCAGGAACTTTTCTTTTTCCTTTTGCCATTGTAATTACTTTTTAATTGAGTACTCTCAATTGATTATGATAATTTTTTCTTTATACCACTTGCAATGATTGCAACAATTGTTACAAACAACAGGATGTAAATAGAATAAAGGAACATATCAGTCAGCTTCAACCAGAAAGGAACGTTGTCAGTACCATCATAACCCGGAATCTGCATAGGTGTACCGTCACCCATAGCCCAAGCTACAACTAAAACAACAACCAAAAGAACCAGACCAAGCAAAGACTTAATAGCGGCTGCCGGGCTGTCTTTCAAAGCTGCACCAAATTGGAATACTGCGGCAACTAAAGTAGCGGCAATAGCAATACCAAACAAAGCATACATCAAATAGAGTAAGGCATCTGTCTGGGCCGGTTGCCACATTTCGGGATCTACTCCCGGGATCACTGCCGCTCCAGTAGCGTCTCCTCCGAAGAAGAAGAGCCCCATCACGATCAGGATAATAGCAAACATCGCATACAATGCGTAATACGATATTCTATATGTTAACTTACTCATTTCGAATTATTTTTTATATTTCAGGTTATATTTGATCACCATGTCAAGCAAAGAGATAGAAGAATCTTCCATTTCACTTGTAAGAGCTTCAATCTTAGAAAGTACGTAGTTGTAGAATACCTGAAGGATCAATGCTACGATCAAACCGAAGATTGTT
>UMFI01012889.1_pt1 | contig 14605 bp, 16 predicted proteins | sample 1964951 | NCBI WGS metagenome assembly UMFI01 (sample SAMEA4836040, study PRJEB28245) | human gut metagenome | biome: gut microbiome; material: fecal sample | place: Denmark | collected 2008 | reverse complement strand
ATACCCTTACCACCGTAACGCTGACCGGATACGAGATTATCAAGCTGGTTCAGATTTCCGATACCGTTATGACAATGAGCATTGCGGCGTTTGAAAACTGGATCGTTGATATGCTTGCAGAGGCGATCGCCCGCAAGGTTGAAGATTTCTTCATTAACGGAACAGGTTCTTCCCAGCCGAAGGGCATTGACAAGGCAAACACTTGGGGCGCAACGAACAGCGTTACCGTAGCAAAAGCCGGTTCCCTTACCGCCGCAAACGTGCAAACGCTGATCGGGCTTCTGAACGCTGGATACGACCGTAACGCAAAATTCGTTATGAGCAAGAAAACCTTGTTTACGGATTTTATGCCGTTGCAGGACACCAGCAAGAACCATATTGTAACCGTGCAGGGCAACAGCTACTTCGTTTACGGCTATCCGGTTCTTCTGTCCGACTACGTGAAGGAACACGAAGCCTTCTTGGGTGACTTCAAGAAGGTGTGTGCAAACCTTGCGGAAGATATTAACGTGAAGAACGCCTATGACATCGACACGAACAGTTACAAATACAGCGGTATTGCGATCTTCGATTGCACGCCAGCGATCGGCGAAGCCTTCGTGAAGCTGGTTAAAGGCGACGCATAATGGAGGGCTGAACGATGATGCTTGACAAGGTAAAGCTGGCTTTGCGGAAAACAGCCGCCGTATTTGACGACGAAATCGAAGATTACATTACTTCCGGTATCGCTGATCTTCGGCTTGTCGGTATCAACGTTCCGGAAAATGCGGGATCGTCCAGCGAAACGCTGGGCGATCCCCTTTTAGACCGCGCAATCATTCTGTACGCGAAATCCGAAGATAACTTCGGCGGCGAAGGCGAAAGGCACAGAAAGGCTTACGATTACTTGAAATGCGCCTTGTCGCTGTCCGATGACTATACGGAAGGCGGTGGCGGATAATGGGCTGGAGAGATCAAATAACGCTGATTGCGCTTTCCGAAACTTCGGAGCGGACGAACGAACACGGCTTCCCGATAATGAAGCCGGAAACGGCGACAACGGTTTTCGCCGATAAAAAATCCGTAGGGTATTCAGAATTCTACAAAGCGGAAATGGCTGGACACGTCGCCGAAGTAAAGTTCGACGTTTACGCAATGGAATACAACGGCGAAATGATCGCAGAATATCCCGTTTCGAGCGGGAAGCGTTATCGCATTCTTCGGACGTACATTCATAACGACGGAGAGCTTGTGGAATTGACGCTTTCCAGCTTTCCAGAAGCGCAGAACGGCGCGGAGGAAGGAGGCGGCGGAAATGGCGAAATTTAACGTTGTAGGGCTTGACGATCTGCAAGAACGAATGCTTCAAAAAGCGCAGATTGCAGAAGAAGCCGTGCCGGAAATGCTGAAAGCTGGCGGCGCGGTAATGCAGGAAGCACAGAAAGCGGAAATCCGGAAAATGTTTCGGAGCCGAAGGAGTACGGGCGATCTTGCCGCGTCGGTTATCGTATCCAAAATCAAGGAGCGGGACGACGCAAAGATGGTTGAAGTATATCCGGACGGAAAGGATCGGCACGGGGTACGCAACGCGACAAAAGGCTTTGTCCTGCAATACGGGCGAAAGAATATGCCAGCGCGCCCGTGGTTCACGGCGGCGAACACAAAGGCGGTTGACGCTGTAAATGCAGAAATGCGCCGCGTATGGGAGGCGAAGCAGAATGAACGTTGATACACTTGTGAAAACAACGCTTGAAAAGCTGGGTTGTCCCGTTGAACGACTGAAATACGACGGAAAGGCAAAAACCTTTATCACGTATCAAATTGTCGTGGGACAAGATACGCACTTTTCAGACGATGAAAGCGGCGCGGAAGAATTCACATACAGGGCGGATATTTATTCCCGCGTGGATTATATCGCGCTTATGCGGAACACAAAGCGAGCATTGAAGGAAGCGGGGTTCTACGGGATCACGTTTGATCCGGAAGTGTTCGAGGAAAGCACGGGTTATTATCATATCCCCGTGGAATTTAAGTATATGGAGGTATAAGACTATGGCAACAATCGGATTGCGCGATCTTTACCGCGCACCTATTACGATTGGCGACGACGGCGCAGAAGAATACGGAACGCCCGTAAAAATGGCGAAGGCAATTTCGGCGGAGCTTTCCGTGGAAGTTGCGGAAGCGATCCTTTACGCAGACGACGGAGCCGACGAAGTAGTAAAGGAATTCGTATCGGGAGAATTGACACTGAACGTCAACGACCTTCTTCCGGCTGACCTTGCCGCCCTTCTTGGACAGAAGCAGGACGACGACAAGGTGGTTTACGGCGCAGACACAGACGAACCGCCTTATTTCGCAATCGGCTTCCGCGCGAAAAAAGCGGGCGGAACCTATAAGTACATTTGGCTTTACAAGGTGAAGTTTGCGATCCCGTCCGAAAACTACACGACAAAGGGCGATAGTATCGAATTTACTACGCCGGAGATCGTCGGACAGTTTATCAAACGTTCGGACGGGTTGTGGAAGGCGGAACACGTCGCTTTGCCTACGGAGAGCGTAGCGGCGGCGTGGTTTACTACGGTAAGAGAGCCGAACAACGCGGCGGCATAACAAGAAAGGAGGTACAGCGGGGAGCCGGAAACGGCTTCCCGCTTATTATTTTATGAGTGCAATTAAAGACGGACGCTTCCCGATCACGCTTGACAAGGAAAGACACCTTCTTTTCAGTTTGAACGTGATCGACGAAATGCAAGATAAATTCGGCGGCTTCGATCGCCTTGATAAAGCGCTTTCCGGAAAGGACAGCATTAAAAACCTTCGCTGGCTTCTTACCCTGCTTCTGAATGAGGGAGCAGAGGACGGCGAAGAAGAGCTTACCGAAAAACAGGTGGGCAAACTCATTCATACAGGGAATTTCCTTGACGTAAAATCCTCTATCTTCAAAGCGTTTTCGATGGGTAATAACGGAACGGAAGAGCCGCCCACCCGCGACGATGAAGAGGAAGAGGACGACGAAGAGGACAACGAAAACGGAAAAAACGCGGCGGCGGGCAAGGAGTAATCGACCTTGCCCGCCTTCTTTATATCGGCGTTACGCTTCTTCGGTGGAGCGAAGCCGAAGTATGGCGAATGACACCGTATAAGATTTTGACGCTTTTTAGAATACACAAACAATTCAATCCGGATCGCTTCAAGCCGGAAGAGCCGGAAGCCGATATTGACGACGTGTTAGGAGGGTTGTAAATGGCGAAGGAAGAACAAATCAAATCGCAAATTATTCTTGAAGGCGAAAAAGAATATCGTTCCGCCTGTAAGGGTATCAACACTTCCCTTCGCGAAATCGGATCGGAAATGAAGCTGGCGACGGCTGAATTCGGCGACAATGCGGAAAGCATAGACGCGCTGACGCGAAAGCAGGATATTCTAAAAAAATCGCTTGAAGAACAGGCAAAAAAGGCAAAAGCCGCAGAAGATGCCTTGAAGAAAATGCGCGACGGCGGGATCGAACCGACAAATCCCGCATATCAAAAAATGCAAACGGCTTTGAATAACACAAAAGCCGATATGGTGAAAATTCAAAAGGAAATCGACGACACTTCCGAAAAACTGAAAAAGTCAAAGATTGATTGGGAGAGCGTTGGCGATACCGTAGGCAAGGTGGGAAAAGCGATCGGCGCAGGGGTTGCCGCAATGGGTGCGGCAATCGGTGCGGCGGCGGGTGCGTTCTTGGGGCTTGCAGAAAGCACCCGCGAAGCCCGCGTAAATATGGGAAAACTGGAAACAGGCTTCACAACGGCGGGGCATTCGGCGGAAGATGCAAAGAAAACGTATACGGAGTTGTACGGCATTCTTGGCGACGACGGACAGGCGACCGAAGCCGCCGCCCACCTTGCAAAACTGACGAAAAACGAAAAAGAGCTTGCAACGTGGACGGATATAGCAACGGGCGTATATGCGACCTTCGGCGACAGCTTGCCTATTGAAAACTTGACCGAAGCCGCAAACGAAACCGCGAAAACGGGCGCGATTACGGGCGGGCTTGCTGACGCTTTGAATTGGGCGGGCGTTTCGGAAGATGAATTTCAAGCCAGCCTTGACAAGTGCAGTACAGAGCAAGAACGGCAAGCGCTGATTACAAAAACGCTGAACGGGCTATATTCCGACGCGGCGGAGAAATACAGAGAGGTAAACGGCGATATTATCGACGCACAAAAGGCGACGGCTTCCCTTAATAGCGCTATGGCAGAATTGGGAGCGATCGCCGAACCGATCGTTACAAAGCTAAAACAGCTTGCGGCGGAGCTTCTGCAACAGATAACGCCGTTTGTCGAGCTTATCGGGAACGGTTTAGTGGGAGCGCTGACGGGCGCAGAAGGTGCGGCACAGCAGTTTACAGACGGCTTGCTGGGAATGGTGACATTTGCGATCCAAAAGCTAACAGAAATGCTACCGACCTTTATAAACTTTGCTTTTCAGATGATCGCGAATATCGCGACGGGAATAGCGCAAGCGTTGCCGACGCTTGTTCCTTCGTTGGTTCAGCTTGTAGCCGATATTGTGCAAGTGCTGATCGACAATATCCCGTTGCTGATAGATGCCGCATTACAGCTTGTTACAGGGCTGGCGCAGGGTATCATAAACGCGATCCCCGTTCTTGTAGCGGCGCTTCCTACGCTGATTACAAGCCTTATTGACGGGTTGCTTTCGTCGATCCCGCAGATCATTCAAGCGGGTATCGACCTTCTGACTTCCCTTATTACCGCCCTTCCGGAAATCATAGCAACGATTGTGGCGGCTATTCCGGAGATCATAAACGGGATTATTACGGCGCTTCTTGAAAATATACCGCTTATCATTCAAGCGGGTATCGACCTTCTTGTGGCACTGATACAAGCACTTCCGCAGATTATAACGACGATCGTACAGGCAATCCCGCAGATTATCAGCGGGATTGTAAACGCACTTGTGCAGAATATCCCACAAATTATTCAAGCTGGCGTTCAGCTTTTCGTGGCACTCGTTCGGAATTTGCCGACAATTATAGCCGAAATTGTCAAAGCGGTTCCGCAAATCGTTAGCGGGATCGTTTCGGCGTTCGGTTCCCTTGTCGGTGAAATGGTGAAGGCGGGTGCGAACCTTCTTCACGGCTTGTGGGAAGGTATTTCAAGCGCGGCGGGCTGGCTATGGGAAAAGGTATCCGGCTGGGCTTCTTCCCTTGTAGACGGAATTAAAAACTTCTTCGGTATTCACTCCCCTTCTACCGTATTCGCCGAAATCGGTACGAATATGGGTGAAGGCGTGGGCGTAGGCTTCGGCGAAAGTATGAACGGCGTTTCCGCTGATATGACCGCCGCGATGGGCGGAGCAGGACAGCTTACCGCCGCCGAAGCGATGCGCGCCGTGAATGACGGCATTATAGCAAATATCGAGGGGCTTTCCGGCGCGGTAAACGCCATTGTCGAGCGGGTTATAAGTGGACTGACCGCACAGGCGCAAAGGCTCAATCAAGCCGGACAGGACTTCGACAGGCATATTTCTTCCGGTATGATAACCGCGATCCCGCAGATTACCGCGAAGATACCGCAGATCACGCAAAGCATTCTTACCGCCTTCAACGCGCAAAATCAAAAATTCATTGAAGCGGGCGTTACGATTGATAAGAATATCGCTTCCGGAATGGTGCAGGGTATCCCGCAGATCACAAGCAAGGTGGCGCAGATCGTACAGCCTATTTTGACGGAGCTTCGTTCCTTCGTATCCGAATTTACGGAGGCAGGCGAAGATATGGTGCGTGGAATTTGGCAGGGCTTTCAAAATATGTCCGGCTGGCTGGAAAGCCGCGTGCGTGCAATGATGCGCGAAATTGTCGCGGCGGTTGAAGATGAAATGCAGATCGCTTCCCCGTCGAAAGTATTTGCGGGTATCGGCGCGTATATGGCGCAGGGGCTTGGCGAAGGCTTCGGGCGGGAAATGCGCGGCGTTGAAAAATCAATCCGAAAGGCAACGGACAACGCCGTTCCCGATAACGACGATCCGCGCCCGCGCAAGGGCGGCAGACCGGAAACACGTTTCGAGGTGGTGCAAAACATCTACGCGAACGAAACTTCCTACGCCCAGCAACAGCGCGAGGCGGCGCGGCAGTTTAGAATGATCGCGCGGGAGGTAATGACCTAATGAAAATACAAGAGAAATTGACCTATACAAACGAGCGGGGGGAAAGCATTGTCTTTTCCCCTGCTTCTTCTTATCACGTAAACTTCAAGGACGTTTCCGGCTTGTCTGACGTACAGAACGCTATTTACTCAACAAACAGTATGGGGCAGGACGGCGACACCTATTTAGGATACCGCATTGAAAGCCGCGATATTGACATCGTAGGGCATATCAAGGAGCGGGACAAGATCGCAATACAGGAATTGCGCCGCAATCTGAACCGGATACTAAATCCGCAGTATTCAGCGACACTTACTTACGAATTGGGCGACTTCAAGCGGGTTATCGGTTGCACAATCAACAACGCGCCTATTTTTAAGCGCGGAACGATTTTCGAGCAATTCACGATCCAGCTTTCGTGCCTTAATCCGTTTTGGCGTGAAGAGGCGGAAACGCGCGAGGATATAGCAACGTGGATCGGTGGATTTGAATTCCCTGTTCCGGACGGGCTGGAGATAACGCCGGATTGGGAAATCGGCTACCGACAGCCGTCGCTGATCGTGAACGTATTTAATTCCGGCGACGTGAAAAGCGGTATCCGTATCGAGTTCCGCGCGCTGGGAGCGCTGACAAATCCACAGCTTTTGAACGTCAATACACAGGAGTTCATAAAAGCGAATATTTCGCTTGAAGCGGGCGACGTGCTGACCGTATCAACGGGATATGGTGAAAAATCGGTGAAGCTGTTAAGCGGCGGCGTTGAAAGTGACGCTTTCCGCTATTTGGACGTTGACAGTTCATATTTACAGCTTGCCGTGGGTGATAACCTTTTCCGGTATTCAGCGGACACAAACGCGGAAAATCTCGAAGTATCTATTTATCACAATAACTTGTATTTGGGGGTGTAGCGGTATGGAATTATACGTTTATTCTTCCGATATGGTACTTCAAGGGATCGTCGAAAAGATCGCTTCGCTGATCTGGACGCGGCGCTATTGGACGTGCGGAGAATTCAAGCTTCTTGTTCCCTTCACCGAAGAGCATTCCCGAATGCTTGTGAAAAATAATATCATTATGAAGCGCGGCGACGATGAAGCGGCGCAAATCCGATATGTTCATATCACGAAGAATTCGCAGGGGCTGGAGGAAATCGAGGTTCAAGGGAAGTTCCTTATTGCTTGGATCGGGAAACGGATCGTTAAGAAGCAGATTATCACGAAGGACACCACGCAAAGTATTCTTTACCGCATTGTACGGGAGAACATAACAAGCCCGAACGACAGCGCGCGAAAAATTCCGAACGTTTCGATCGCGACCGACGACGGCGACACAGGAAGCGGACGGATCGACTATACTTCGGAGCAGTACACGAACGCACAGCTTGCGGCGGAAACAGCGGCAAAGGCTGCAAAGTTGGGAATACGAATGCGGACAGACGCACGGACGGGCGCGCACGTCTTTTCCGTCTATAAGGGGCGCGACCTTACAGCGGGCAATACCGCAGGGAATGCGCCTTGTATCTTCTCACAAGAATTTGATAATATCGTTGAGCAGGAATACACGAACAGCATTGAAAACCTAAAAACAACGGCGTTCGTCGGCGGTGAAGAGAAAGAAGGCATTGCGCGCAAGGTTGCCGAAGTAGGCGGAACGGCAGCAGGGTTAGAACGTGAAGAGGTATTCATAAACGCCACCGATATTGTGCAGGAATACGAGAAAGAAGGCGGCGAAAAAGTAACGCTGACCGATCCGGAGTATTTAGCGCTTCTATCCGCCAGAGGCGCGGAGGAATTGGAACAGTATGCGGAAACGCTTTCGTTCGGTTCAAAGGTAAACACCTTCGCAAATTTGATCTACCGAACCGATTATGATTTGGGCGACCGCGTTACTTGCGTAAACAAGCGTTGGGGAATTCGCATTGACGTTCGTATAACAGAGATCGCGGAAACCTATCAAAACAACGTCGAAGAGATTGATATTACCTTCGGCGAGAGCTTGCCAGCGCTTTTAACACAAATACGGCAGATTACAAAATAAAGGGGTGTAAATATGGAAAAATCGAGCTTTTTTAACAGCGTATCCGGCGACCGAAAATATAAAGCCGAAGATTGGGCTTCGTATTTCGCTTCGTTCATCGGAAACGGCGTTTTCCCGCTTCCTTCAACGGGGCTTCAAGTTGTAGCGGGAAACGGAATGCAAGTAACCGTGAAGGCGGGCAAAGCGTGGATCAACGGCTATTTCTATAACAACACAAGCGACCTTTCCTTGACGCTTGCAACGGCTGACGGCGTTTTGAACCGGATTGATCGCGTTGTCGTCCGTTGGGATTTGACGAACCGCCTTATTTCGGTGAAGGTGAAATCCTCTTCCCCTTCCGCCTCCCCTACCGCGCCGAATATCGAGCGGGACGCGGATATTTACGAATTGGCGCTTGCGGATATTTACATCGGTGCGGGCGTTACGTCAATTACAGGATCGAAGATCACGGACAAGCGGCTGGATACTTCCGTTTGCGGCGTTGTTGCCGCCGTTGTCGATCAGATCGACACGGAAGCATTTAACGCACAGCTTGAAGCGTGGTTCACTGAATATCAAAGCAACAGCGCGGCGGAGTACAATTCCCTTGTTTCGTATATGAATTCCTTGAAATTGCAGGGCAATACACAATACGACGCGCTGGAAGAGTATTTCGCAGACTTCAAGACACAGGCGCAAACCGATTTTGATACTTGGTTCGCGGGCTTGCAGGACGTGCTGGACGAAAACACGGCGGGAAATCTTCTGAATATGATTACGGCGCTTTCCGCCCGCGTCGATCTGATCGAAGCCGTCGTATTCAATGACATAACCGAAAATCCGTTCCTTATCCTGTTTGACGACCTTTCCGGCGTGAATACAACGGGCGTATGGAACGAGAGCTTACAGCGTATCGAATGCTAAAACGGTACGCTTGCACACGGGCGGAATTATCGTGCATTATAGGAAATCTGTTTGTCGAGCTTTCGCCGCCGTGCGAGCATTGCGGCGAAGATACTTTGACAATCACGGGAACGACCGTAACCGGAAGCAAAGCAACGATTTTCGTTACGGCGGTTGGTTTTGATTTCGAGGGGTGCGCCGACGATACCGTTTTGATTGACCGCATACGAAAAGGACGGTGCATAAATGCAGAGGCAGGAGCGAGGAAGAAAGGAACCTTCGGAATTTAACGTGATTGTGAAGTGCAAGGATTTAATCAAGCACACGTTCACGATCACAAATTCAACAGAACGCTTCCCAAAGAAATACCGTTTTACCCTTGTAAATAGGATACAGGACAAAGCGGTGGATATTTACGAATGCGCGCTGGAAGCGAACGAATTAAACCTTCTGGACGCGCAGGAATTCAAGGAACGGCAGAGGCTTCAAGCAAAGGCAATGACCTATTGCAAGGAGCTTCTATTTTTCATAGAGCTTTCGCACGAACAGGGCTTCATATCAACAAGCAGTTGCGAATACTGGTCTAAACTTGTGCTTGATGTGAAGTATATGTTAGCCGCGTGGAAAAAGCGGGATCGTGCGAGAGGGTGAACCGTTTGGGGTACATCTTGTTACGCCTAATTCGTCGAACGCCAACAACATCCGCAACGTCAATTCCGACGGCACGCTGAACAACAACAACGCGTGGAATGGGAACAGGGGCGTTCGCCCGCTTCGGTGGAAAATGAGATCGAGTAGGCGCAAGCCGAAAGCAGAATACCATCATCAAAGGAAGGTGTATCCCGCCGCCGCGATCCACAGCGGGGGCAAATACAGGATCGCCGATGCCGGAGCATTCCGCGCGGCGGAAGGCAAAGGCTACAAACAGCGAGGATATTTTTTATGACAGATTACGAGAAGATATATAACTTCGAGAACCTATACAGAGCCTACCGAAAGGCGCGGCAAGGCAAGAGGTGGAAAGGAGCGGCGGAAAAGTTTGAAGTAAACCTTCTTGAAGCACTGAACCTGTTACGCTACCAGCTACAAACGAAGAAATACACGCTTTCGCCGTACAATACGTTCGAGGTGTACGAGCCAAAGCGCCGCGTAGTTATGTCGAATGCCTATAAAGACAAGGTTGTTCAACATTCGCTTTGCGATAACGTGCTTGAACCGATCCTTACAAGATCATTCATCACGGACAACTACGCTTCGCAAGTAGGTAAAGGGACGCATTACGGGTTAGACAGGCTTCAAGAATTCTTGCGGAGGTTTTACCGGAAAAACGGAATTGACGGGTGGATATTGAAGGGTGATATATCAAAATACTTCTATTCCATTAGGCACGACGTGTTAAAAACCTTAATCCGCAGGAAAATAACCGATCCGGACGTTTTGTGGCTTGTTGAAATGATAATCGACAGCACAGAAGGAAACGTCGGAATACCGATCGGAAATCAATCTTCACAGCTTTTCGCCCTTCTCTACCTCAATAATTTAGATCACTTCATCAAGGAAAAGCTGGGCATTAAATACTACGGAAGATATATGGACGATTTCTTCTTGATACACGAAGATAAAGCCTATTTGCAGTATTGCCGCGCGGAGATCGAAAAACACGTTGCCGCGATCGGCTTGTCCTTGAACAATAAAACAAACATTTACCCGCTTCGGAACGGGGTGGATTTCTTGGGATTTCACACTTATTTGACCGAAACAGGCGCAGTTATACGGAAGGTACGCCGCCGAAGCAAAAACAATATGAAGCGCAAATTGAAGAAAATGCGCGGACTTGTGGAGCGGGGAAAGATCACGACGGCGACCGTCGAACAATCCTATCAAAGCTGGCGGGGACACGCCGCAAAGGGAAATTGTTATCACTTGATCCGGCGAACGGATCACTATTACAACAGGCTTTTCAATTCAAAGGAGGCGGAAAAATGTCAAAAGCATTAAGTTCCCTTGCCGTGGGAACAAAAATCGAAGTTCCGGTTCTTTCGGCGTATCAATCGCGCTTCGGTGCGAAGATAGTATTCAAAATTGCAGATAAGAACCATAGCGGGTATCCGGCGAATTCCGTTACGCTGATCGCCGAAAAGATTATCCAGCTTATGTGTTCAGATGCAAAGGAACCGAGTAACAGCAACAGCGACCGGAAGAATTACGGCAACAACAGGCACATTCATTCTAATATTTTGCAATGGCTGAACAGCAACGCAACGGCGGGAAAATGGTACAGCGCAAAGCACGGGCAGGACGCGCCGCCGACGAATGCGAACGTATGGGATAATAAAAACGAGTACGACGCTTGGGCGGGCTTCCTTGCTATGCTTGATCCGAAGTTTGTTGCGGAGCTTTTGAACACAACGCTTACCGTTGTAAAATCTTCAACGGACGGCGGCAGTTATGAAACCTTCGCGGCGAAAATGTTTCTTGCGTCCACCACCGAAGTGGGGCTTGCAAACGAAAACGGAATTGCAGAGGGTTCACGCCTTGCCCTATTCAGCAACGACGCTTCCCGCGTCGCCTACCCTACGGCGGAATGCGTAAAAAATTCGGAATACACAAGCGGAAGTCTGAACACGTCAAGCGGCTGGTATTGGTGGCTTCGCACGCCTAATTCGTCGAACGCCCGCAACATCCGCTACGTCAATTCCGACGGCACGCTGGACCTCAGCAGCGCGCGGTATGGGGTCAGGGGCGTTCGCCCGCTTTGCAATCTGAAATCTTCAATCTTGGTATCTGACAATCCGAATTCAAGCGGGAATTATGAAATTATCTACAATACCGCACCTTCTGCGCCGCCCAGCATTACAGCACCGAAACAATGTTACAGCGGGCAGAATATCGAAATTTCTTGCGCGGCGGCGACCGATCCGGACGGCGACGCGCTGACCTATGTTTTCGAGCGGAGCGCAAACAGCGGATCGTGGACACAGGTTCAGAGTTCTGCCGCGCGCACATTTTCGGAAATGGTATCGACGGCGTGGAACACCCTGCAATACCGCGTGAAGGCGGTTGACACGGCGGGCAATTCTTCCGCGTACACGACAAGCGGAGCGATCGCGGTAATTCACAATCAGCCGCCCGTTATCAGCGGACAGAACGCCGATCTTGGCGTGAAGCGCGAGGATTTCACCTATGAATATAGCGTTACTGATCCGGATAAGGACGTTGTAAACGTTGTAGAAAAGATCGACGGAAGCCCGTTTAACACACGAAACAATATCACGCTGGGCGCAACGCTTACTCTTTCCGTAAGCGGCGATACCTTTACCGCGCTGACAAACGCCCAGCACACGATCGAGATTGTAGCGACCGACAGCGCCGGAAACAGCGCAACGCGAACACTCACGTTCACAAAGGCGATCAACAGCTTTGTAATTTCCCTTTCGGAGCCGCTGGAGGCAAACAGACAGCCGACGCGGTGCAATATCAAAGTAAACAGGGATATTCCGGCGGGCGGCACGTTTAAGGTTGAAGCGTGCAACAATCCTTACGACGTAGCGCCTATTTGGGAGGATTGCACAAACGCAGTTATCGCAGGACTGGCACACGTATTCAAGAACAAAACCAACACGGCGGTTCAATTTGGCTTGAATATCCGTGTAACCGTGGAGCGCGGCGACGCGCTGACCGCGTGCTGGGTATCGGGGATCGGAGGTAATTTTGAATGAGCGTGAAACATAACAAAGACGGCGGCGGAAACGCGGAAATCAAGAAGGAATTGCAGGAAGTAAAGAAAGAAACACAAGAAGTAAAGACGGCGGGCGAAAGTGCCGCCGCCCTTCTTGCATTGTCGTTCAAGGCACAGATCGCACAGGATCGCGCGGCAAAAACGAACGTCATTTCCGACGCTATGATCCTGCAATCGGCGGAGGTTATCGAATATCCGGAATATGAGGACGCGCACGCCTATAACACCGTGGGCGAAATCATCAAGTATAACGGGAGATATTACGAGATTATCGCCGCGCACACGTCGAACGCCGTTTCTTATCCCGTTGAAACGACCTTCGCTTATTACCGCCTTGTAGAGCTTACACACACGGGAACGATTGACGATCCGATCCCCTATCCGGAAACGGCGGGGATCGTCGTAAACGTCCAGAACGGGAAATATTACAGCTACAAAGGAAAAGTCTATCTTGCAAAAGCGGATATGCCAAATTGCGTGTATCCGCCAGATACACCTTCCTTGTGGCAATGGGAAGAAGTAACAGGAAGGGAGGCATAACCGATGGAAGAAGGGATTTTAACCGCCCTTTCCGTAATTAGCGCGGTTTGCGCTATTGTGTTCGGCTATGTCGCATTCGTCCGAAATCGGGATCACGACAAAACGAAGGAGGCAAAGAGCGACGCAACAATCCTTACGGAATTAGGATACATCAAAGGCGGTATCGACGACGTGAAAGCGGAACAGCGAGAACAGCGAAAGACAAATACGGATTTCGTAGGAAGGCTTGTTTCGGTTGAAGCGTCGGCAAAACAGGCGCATAAGCGACTTGACCATATCGAACAACAAATTGATAACAAATGAAAAAAAGAGCGGGAACGGTTTATAAATGAGCCGTTTCCGTCTTTGTGTTTAGGAGGTATCCAGAATGAGCAACAGCACGCTGGCGGGCTATACAAGGATCACGAAGAACAGAACAAGCCCGCGAAATCATAAAATCGACACGATCACAATTCATTGCTACGTCGGACAGGTTACAGCGAAGCAGGGTTGCGATTACTTCGCAACTACCGATCGGGAATGTTCCGCGAATTACGTTGTCGGGAAGGATGGTTCGATCGGAAATTCCGTTAAAGAAAAGGATCGTTCGTGGTGCAGTTCAAACGAAGCAAACGACCAAAGAGCCGTTACAATCGAAGTGGCAAGCGACACAAAACACCCTTACGCCGTTACCGATAAGGCATACGCCGCGCTTCTTGATCTTGTAACGGATATTTGCCGTAGAAACGGGATCAAAAAGCTGGTATGGAGTACAAAGAAAAGCGACCGCGTAAACCACAAGAACGGTTGTAATATGACGGTTCACAGGGATTACGCAAATAAGGCTTGCCCCGGCGATTACCTGTATAACAGGCACGGCGCGATCGCGGCGGAGGTAAATAAGAGGCTGGGCGCTTCGACGGCGGAGCCGGAAAAGCCTTCGACCGGATCGGGTACGCTTTACAAGGTGCAGACGGGTGCGTTCAAGCAGAAATCAAACGCACAGGCGCTGGAAAAGAAATTGAAGGCGGCGGGCTTCGATACCTACGTCGTGAATACGGGCGGCTATTACAAAGTACAGGTGGGAGCATTCAGCAAGAAGGCGAACGCCGAAGCAATGCTTGCAAAGGTGAAAGCGGCGGGATATTCTGACGCTTTTATCACGACCGGAAGCGGCGGGACGGCGGCTTTCGTGAAGGCAGGAAGCAAGGTTCGCTTGAAGCAGGGCGCGAAAACCTACGACGGGAAAAGCCTTGCTTCTTTCGTGTATGACCGCGATCACGTCGTAAAGGA
>UMFI01026244.1_pt1 | contig 14714 bp, 9 predicted proteins | sample 1964951 | NCBI WGS metagenome assembly UMFI01 (sample SAMEA4836040, study PRJEB28245) | human gut metagenome | biome: gut microbiome; material: fecal sample | place: Denmark | collected 2008 | reverse complement strand
CTGCACCAACCGACCAGTTGACTGACCAATCCGCCAATCAACTCACACCAGCTGAGCAATCTCAGGGGGTGCAGTTGTTTCCAACTGCACCAACCGACCAGCCAACCGACCAGCCAACCGACCAGCCTTCCCCCTCAGAACCTGCATCAAAAGTGGTAAACACAGAGGAACACCGTGACATGGCTCGTCGTTTGATGGCTCCAAAGAGCGAACCAATAGATGATGATAACAATAAGGCAGACGAAGAAAAGTCGGCTAATGACATAGATGAGTCAGACGATGAAGGCATTGTTATTGGTGGATGCAAGCAACGCAGTCCGCGTATGATGTATGTTCTCACTATTGCGTCGTTTGTTATACTCGTGAGTATTGGCATAGGTATGTATTTCCTCTATCAGCGAATAGAAGAGAAGAACCATGTCATAGATAGACTTGAGACACGATTGTATGCTCAACAAGACACGGCGGTAGCTGTTGAACCGCAGTGTCTTGTTAGTGATACAATAGCGTCTAATGATGCTTTGAAAGCAGCAGATGCACACACCGCAGAAAACATAAAGAAAGAGAAGATAGACTCTGTTCGTGCGTCTAACTCTAAGGCTGCGACAGGCTCTACAGCAGTAATGTCTGCAGCATCAACAGCTACCACACCGTCCGACTACAACTATGATGTTCGTGTACGTACAGGTGCTTATATTATTGTTGGTGTTGCCAAAGTGGTTACCGTAAAACCAGGGCAGTCGCTCGCCTCAATTAGTAAAGCCTATCTTGGAGAAGGTATGGAATGTTACGTTGAGGTGCTGAATAACTGCCATACAGTGAAGGCTGGTGACAAGTTGAAAATACCAGAAGTAAAGTTGAAACCGCATAAAAGATAAAATAAGAGTAACATTTTGTAAACATTTGCTTGTTACTTTCAAAAATTAATTGTAACTTCGCCTGCGATAGTAATCAAACTTATATTAACTTAATAACAAACAGGCAGATGAAGAAATACAACTTTAACGCAGGACCGTCTATTCTTCCTCGCGAAGTGATCGAAAACACAGCAAAACAGATTTTGGATTTTAATGGTTCAGGACTTTCTTTGGCAGAGATTAGCCATCGTGCAAAGGATTTCCAACCCGTTGTTGATGAGGCTGTAGCCCTTATCAAGGAACTCTTGAAGGTGCCAGAAGGCTATTCGGTATTGTTCCTCGGTGGTGGCGCTTCATTGGAATTCTGTATGATTCCTTACAACTTCTTGATTAAGAAGGCTGGTTATCTCAATACGGGTACATGGGCAAAGAAGGCGTTGAAGGAAGCTAAGCTCTTTGGCGAAGCTGTTGAGGTGGCTTCTTCTGCAGACGCAGGCTATACATTCTATCCAAAGGATTACGAATGTCCGACAGATCTCGACTATTTACATATTACAACTAATAATACTATTTATGGTACCGAAATCCGCAAGGAACCGGAAGTGCCTGTAAGACTTATCGGCGATATGTCTTCTGATATCTTCAGCCGTCCTATCGACGTTGCTAAGTACGACTGTATCTATGCAGGTGCTCAGAAGAACCTCGCTATGGCTGGTGTTACCCTCATCATTGTAAAGGATGAATGCTTGGGTAAGGCTCCGCGTCAGATTCCGACAATGCTCGACTACCGTACACACGTAGAGAAGGGTTCTATGTTCAACACGCCTCCAGTAGTTCCTATCTACTGCGCTCTCGAAACACTGCGTTGGATTAAGGCTCAGGGTGGAGTAGAAGAGATGGCTCGCCGTGCTGAGGCTCGCGCTAAGGTGCTCTACGACGAAATCGACCGCAACAAGTTGTTCCGTGGTACAGTAGAGAAGGACTCTCGTTCTTTGATGAACATCTGCTTCGTTATGAACGACGAGTACAAGGATCTTGAGAAGCCGTTCTTCGAGTATGCTACACAGCGTGGCATGGTCGGCATCAAGGGTCACCGCTCAGTAGGTGGCTTCCGCGCAAGCTGCTACAACGCTATGCCTATGGAAGGCGTTGAGGCTCTCGTTAAGTGCATGCAGGATTTTGAAAAGGAACATTAATAAATAGTATAGCTATGAAAGTATTAGTGGCAACAGAAAAACCGTTTGCAAAGGCAGCGGTTGACGGCATTAAGGCTGAGATAGAAGGTGCAGGCAACGAACTCGTTCTGCTTGAGAAATATACAGAAAAGCAGCAGCTTCTTGACGCTGTGGCTGGTGCTGACGCAATGATCGTGCGCTCAGACAAGGTTACACCAGAGGTGCTTGACGCTGCAAAGCAGCTTAAGATAGTTGTACGTGCCGGTGCCGGTTACGACAATGTCGACTGTGCTTACGCTAAAGAGAAGAACGTTGTTGTTGAGAACACACCTGGTCAGAACTCTAATGCTGTGGCTGAACTCGTATTCGGTTTGCTAGTTTACGGCGTTCGCAACTTCTACAACGGCAAGTCGGGTAGCGAGTTGAAGGGCAAGAAGCTCGGTATTCTCGCTTTCGGCAACGTAGGTAGAAACGTGGCTCGCATCGCTAAGGGCTTCGACATGGAAGTTTATGCATACGACGCATTCTGCCCGAAGGAGGCTATTGAGGCTGCTGGCGTTAAGGCAGTTGACTCTCAGGACGCTCTCTTCGAGAACTGCGACATCGTTTCGCTGCACATCCCAGCTACTCCCGAGACAAAGCAGAGCATCAATGCAGCTCTTGTTGGCAAACTCCACAAGAACGGCATCCTCATCAACACAGCTCGTAAGGAAGTTATCAACGAGCCTGAACTCCTTGCCCTCATGGCAGAACGCACCGACCTGAAATTCATCACAGACATCATGCCGGACGCTAACGAAGAGTTCCAGAAGTTCGAAGGCAGATACTTCTCTACACCTAAGAAGATGGGTGCTCAGACAGCAGAGGCTAACACCAACGCTGGTATCGCAGCTGCTAAGCAGATCAACGCTTTCTTCGCTGACGGCTGCACTAAGTTCCAAGTTAACAAGTAATTAAGTAAAAATCCCCAATAACCCCACCCCTTTGCCCCATAGGGAGGACATAGTGGTGGGGTTTTAAAATAATCATACTATGGCAACAGTAAAACCATTCCGTGGCGTACGTCCACCGCAAGACCTTGTTGAAGAAATAGCATCACGTCCTTACGACGTGCTCGATAGTGAAGAGGCAAGAGCTGAGGCTGGCGATAACGAGAAGAGTCTTTATCATATCATCAAGCCGGAGATCGACTTCGAGCCTGGCACAAGCGAGTATGATCCGCGCGTTTACGAGAAGGCTGCCGCTAACTTCAAGATGTTCCAGGAGAAGGGTTGGCTTCGTCAGGACGCAGACGAGAACTATTATATCTACGCTCAGACCATGAACGGCAAGACTCAGTACGGACTTGTTGTGGGTGCTTTCGTCAACGATTATCTCAATGGCACAATCAAGAAGCACGAGCTGACACGCCGCGACAAGGAGGAAGACCGCATGAAGCATGTTCGCGTAAACGACGCCAACATCGAGCCGGTGTTCTTTGCTTATCCCGACAACGAGGTGCTCGACGCGCTCATCAAGCGCTACGCAGCAACAAAGCCCGAGTACGACTTCGTTGCTCCCGATGACGGCTTCGGTCATCAGTTCTGGGTTATTAGTGACAAGGCTGACATCGAACTGATTACTAAGGAGTTCGCTAAGATGCCGGCTCTCTACATCGCCGACGGCCACCACCGTAGCGCTGCTGCTGCTCTCGTTGGTGCAGAAAAGGCTAAGAACAACCCGAACCATAAGGGCGACGAGGAGTACAACTACTTCATGGCTGTTTGCTTCCAGGCATCGCAGCTCACCGTGCTCGACTATAACCGCGTTGTAAAGGACCTCAATGGTCTTACATCAGAGCAGTTCCTTGACGCTTTGCGCGAGAACTTCGAGGTTGAGGACAAGGGCGAGGCTATCTACAAGCCGCAGCGTCTGCACGAGTTCTCACTCTATCTCGACGGACATTGGTATTCGCTCACAGCCAAGCAGGGCACATACGACGACCACGACCCTATCGGTGTTCTTGACGTAGACATCTCGAGCCGTCTTATCCTCGACAAGGTGCTCGGCATCACCGATTTACGTTCAGACAAGCGCATCGACTTCGTAGGAGGTCTTCGCGGTCTCGAAGAGCTGAAGCGTCGCGTAGACAGTGGCGAGATGCGTATGGCACTCGCCCTCTATCCGGTTTCAATGAAACAGATAATCGACATCGCCGATAGCGGAAAGATTATGCCGCCAAAGGCAACATGGTTTGAGCCTAAGCTCCGCTCAGGACTCATCATCCACAAGCTGTCGTAACATAGTAGTAGATAAGTGAATAAGCAACGAGTAGACAAGGTGGTTTGCATAACTGTTTGTTATGCATCTCGCCTTGTCTACTTGTTAATTTAATATCAATGGAGCCAAAAGACGAATTTCTAACAATCACAGACACACCCGCAGGAGGCTTTTACAGCGAGAAACGCAGTAAGTTTCTCGCTTTTGCCTTTCATGTCACTTCCGAGGAGGAAGTGAAGCAATACGTAGCAGAGTTTCGCAAGAAGTATTATGACGCGCGTCATGTGTGCTGGGCATACATGCTCGGTGCTGACCGCACTGATTTCCGTGCCAACGATGACGGCGAGCCGAGCAGCACAGCTGGCAAGCCCATTCTCGGTCAGATCAACAAGAACGAGTTGACCGACATTCTTATCATTGTTGTGCGCTATTACGGAGGTGTCAATCTTGGCACAAGCGGACTTATTGTTGCCTATCGCACCGCAGCGGCTGAGGCAATAGCCAACGCAGAGATTGTAAGTCAGTTCGTAGAGGAGGAGGTTGTTTTCGATTTTCCTTACATTATGATGAACGACGTAATGAAAATCATCAAGGACATGTCGCCGCGCATTATCAGCCAGACCTACGACAACACCTGCGAGATGAAACTCTCAATTCGTAAGTCGGAGGCTCCAATGCTTAAAGCCAAGTTTGACAAGCTGGCGTTTAAAGAAGATTAGTTGAAATCATCCCCATATCACCATCACATTATGAGTAAAGGAAGGTGTTCCATTCCTGCCGTAGTCTTGTGAAAATTACATTGTTTAAAGATATGATTAAGAAAAAGTGTTTTGCGAAAAAATCTACCATATCCTCCATTCGGCGCATAATGTGTTGTGTATCAGCGAAGTAATAGCTGGGAGATATCTGAACAATAGGGTTTATCTTCCAGCCTATCTTCCAGTTTGTCTTCTAACTCATCTTCTGTCCGTTTCTCGACATTATTGTTGTAGCGTGGCAATATTGTTGTTGTAGCGTGGCAACGTTGTTTGCGTAGCGTGGCAACGTTGTTTGCGTAGCGTGGCAATATTGTTGTTGTAGCGTGGCAACCTTTAGGGGTGCATTCTATGTTTAATTATAGTATTGACAACGCTCGTTTCAACTGTCGTTTTCGTTTTCGTTAAACGACTCTTTCAAACCATTAGGTGCAAAAACCGATGCACCATCTTCACATTCTTGATAATCAGCTGTTGCGCATATTCCCTCGTGCCACGCTTATTCTTTGTGCTATTTTGCGGTAGCTCTGATATGGCAAAGGTAGTTATAATCAATGAAAATCGAGCAGAAAGTAGTTGGATTTTGATTGTAGAGCCTTGAATTGGTGCTATTTTGTTTAAAAATAGATGTAAAACGCAATAACATGGATAATTATTTCCGTAATCTTTCTTGATTATCCAAGATAATTTTTATATTTGTAGACCAAGAAACACATGAAAGGATATGGCAAAGAAAGATATCAATCGCATCAAGATAGTATTGGTTGAAAACAAAAGGACAGCAAGTGGCTGGCAGACGAAGAAAAGCCGGATTGAAATAGAAGCAGAGAAACTTCTTAATATCTCATCAAACCAGTAAGACGAATACAATTAGAAGATTATGACAACAAAGGAAATAGACGAAAAATCGTTAGATAACGCACACCGCCTCTATGAGTCGGGCGATATAGATAGAATTCCAGTTGGAACTACAGTAGGTCTTCAGCAGATACATCATTATCTGTTTGATGGGCTATACCCGTTTGCTGGTGTCATCCGCGATAAGAATATAGCCAAAGGCGGTTTCCGCTTTGCCAATAGTCTTAATCTTGAAGCAGCCCTCGCTGCTGTGGAGAAAATGCCTGAAGATTCCTTTGAGCATATCATTGAAAAATATGTTGAGATGAATGTGTGTCATCCTTTCATGGAAGGTAACGGTCGCTCCACACGCATCTGGCTCGACATGATGCTCAAACGCTCTCTTGGCAAAGTGGTCAACTGGCAGTATGTGGACAAAGACCAATACCTCTCGGCAATGGAACGGTCTCCCATCAATGACCTCGAACTGCGTTATCTCCTCTCGCAGAACCTCACTTCTGATACGGAGAACCGCGAAGTGATATTCAAGGGAATAGAGCAGAGCTATTATTATGAGGGGTATGAGAAGTAAATACATAAACAATAAATATAAATATAGATTATAGAATGGCTGCAATAGACCAATATATAGAGCGAATACCTAATACGGAATTGCAAGAGCAAATCAGAGAAGAGGTGGCTCGACTGACTAAGAAGAAAAGGTTTGGACTGGTTTACGAGAACCATTTACCTGATAATATACTTATGCCAGAGGTGACGATTCGTCGTGGCACGAAGGTGGCTTTGCGTGGCAATACTCCTAATGACGTGTACGAGGTGCAAGACATAGAGAAAGACAATGCCGTGTGCCGAAATCTTGCTTCTCTGGAGGATAAGACTTTCTTGCTTGACGATTTGGTGGCTGTGGCGCAGCGTGGCGATGTGATATATCCATACCTTAAGCCTATGGACAGTGTGGAGAATGCACCTGACAGCGACTTGTGGCATACGCTGATAGAGGCAGACAACTACCATGCCTTACAGACCCTTACTTATCTTTATCCGGGTATGGTGGACTGCATCTATATAGACCCTCCTTACAACAAGCCCGACTCTCACGATTGGAAATACAACTGCGACTATGTAGACGGTACGGATGCGTATCGTCATTCCAAGTGGTTGTCGATGATGGAGGCACGGTTGAAGATAGCCAAGAAGCTGCTCAATCCTAACGACTCTGTACTGATTGTTACGATTGATGAACTGGAATATCATCACCTTGGTTGTCTGTTGGAACAGATGTTCCCTGAGGCGAGGATTCAGATGGTGAGTACTGTTATAAATACCGCTGGAGTTAGTAGAGGAGGGGAATTCTCTCGATCGAATGAATTTATTTATTTAGTTCAAATAGGTAGTTCAACCCCAACAGCTCTACCACTAACAAATGAATGGCGCGGTAATACAAAAACAGAGAAAGCTGATAGATTGGTTTGGAACCAATTGATGAGGGCGGGTACAAATGCAAGACGTATAGATAGACAAAATTTATTTTACCCGTTATATATTTCAAAGGATGGAAAGAAAATAGTTAAAATTGGAGAGTCATTACCTCTTGAAATTGATAGAAAAACGATTGTGTCAGATGAGAAATCTGTTGTTATTTGGCCTATTAGGTCTAATGGTGATGAAGGAAACTGGCAAATTGGTCAAGACACATTGAAGGAAAATTATGCGAAAGGATATGTACGTCTTGGTAGATTTACAGATAAAGGAATGGCTATAACCTATCTAAAAAGCGGAGAGCAAGAGAAAGTTGAGAATGGCACATATCCAATTAAAGGATATCGTGAAGATGGTTCAGTTATAGAGGGTAATTCTGTATATGATAGAAGTTGGATTCCTGGAACACAGTGGGATTTGCCTTTACATAACGCGACTTACCATGGTAAACAGTTATTAAATAAAATAATCGGAGGTCGTTTCGACTTTCCAAAATCTCTCTACGCAGTCCACGACACCATCCGCTTCTTTGTCGCCAATAAGCCCAACGCCCTAATTCTTGACTTCTTTGCCGGAAGTGGTACGACCCTCCATGCCGTAAACCTTTTGAACAAGGAAGATGGCGGACACCGCCGTTGCATTATGGTGACCAACAATGAGATTGGTGAGCCGAAAGAAAAGGAACTGAGACCGCAAGGTATTCGACCCGGCGATGAAGAATGGGAAAAGTGGGGCATTGCTCGTTATGTGAACTGGCCACGAACGAAGTGTAGCATACTTGGCGAGGATGTGAATGGCAAGCCCATCGTGGGCGACTACATAACATCGCAGACAGAAACGAAACTGACCGACAGGAAGTTCACGCAAATCAACTTCCTGTCAGCCGAAGCCACAAAGAAGCAGAAGAAAGCCTTGGTGATGCTTGTCAACAAGCAGAAAGATGTGAAGTTGCCAACGATGAGCGACGACGTGCCGTTCCTCATGTCAGAAGATGACAGCTATAATGCCAGCATTTTGTTTGACGTAAATGAGGCGGAGGCATGGATGGAAGCATTAGACGGCAACAGCCACATCACCCACTTCTACATCGTGGCAGAAAAGGATGCCGACTTCAAGCGAATAAAGGCTGAGGTAAGCGAGGTGATGGGGCAGATAGAGGAAACCATTCCGGTGAAAATGCCAATGAGCGATGGATTCAAGGCTAATGCTGCCTTCTTCAAGCTTGGCTTTTTGGACAAGCGTTCTGTGGCGAGAGGACGCCAGTTGCAAGAATTGTTGCCGTTGCTGTGGATGAAAGTAGGGGCAATAGGCAAATGTCCAGAGAGTATCACAGACGATTATGCCATTTTGCCAGACAACCGCATGGCAATATTGACAGATGAGGCTTTCTTTGTACGTTTCAAGGAAGACATAAGCCAACATCCCGAAATAAAGGTGGTGTATCTGATTACAGACAGCCAGAATGCGTACCTCGCTATGACAAACGAACTGAAAGGGAAGAAAACCTTCCAGCTCTACCGCGACTATTTGGACAATTTCCGTATCAATTATGCAACAAAATAACGACTACACACAATATGAACATATCACTTAAACCCTTTCAGAAAGTCAGAGTCGGCGAACTCCGCCGGACTGCAGCCTTGGCTCAAATGAGTTGGCAGCATTACGGACAGAAGCAAATCATCTCGTTTACTGCTCCTACAGGTGCAGGAAAGACCATCATGATGGCAAACTTTATAGAATCTATGCTGTGTGGAGATGACGAGGGAATGGTGGCTGCCATACCCGAAAGTATCTTCATTTGGCTTAGCGACTCGCCAGAACTGAACGAGCAAAGCAAGCAGAAATTGGTGAGATATTGCAACAAACTCGTTATAAGCCAGTTCAAGACATTGGATGAGTCGTTTCGCGGCGAGAAACTTGAGCCTGGTATGGTCTATTTCCTCAATACACAGAAGTTAGGCAAGGGTAGCAAGATGGTTGGCATTGGCGATGGTCGTGACTATACGATTTGGGAAACCATAGAAAACACCATAGAGGAATACGGACAGAATCTTGTGCTCATTATTGATGAAGCACACCGTGGAGCAAAAGTCAACCAGACAACCATCATGCAGAAGTTCGTAAATGGAAGTCCTAAAGACGGCCTCTCTGCTTTGCCTTTCATTATCGGCATGAGTGCCACTCCCGAACGCTTCAATACGCTGGCAAATGCAAGTCTTTCAACTTTGAACAAGGTGGTTGTAACTCCGAAAGAGGTGCGTGAGTCGGGACTGTTGAAGGACATTGTTGAGATTCACTATCCAGAAGAAAGTGCGATAAACAAAAACTTGGCTGTACTCCAAGCTGCAGCCGACGAATGGAAGGACAAGTGCCTCCATTGGCACGACTATACTGAGAAACAACATAGTCAGAATGTGTGTCCTATTTTCCTGATACAGGTGGAAGCAGGCACTACGGGTAGGGTTTCGGCAACCGATTTGGACGAATGTTTGCGTGAAGTGGAACGACGCACGTGCGAAACGTTTGAGAAAGGCGAGGTGGTTCATGCTTTTGGTGAGCAAAGCACACTGTCTGTCAACGGATTGGAGGTGCCTTATTGTGAACCGTCTGCCATCAACGACGACCGGAACATAAAGATAGTGTTTTTCAAGGAAGCATTGTCTACGGGATGGGATTGCCCACGTGCTGAGGCTATGATGTCATATCGTGTGGCTAAAGATGCCACATACATAGCACAATTGCTTGGCAGGATGATTCGCACACCATTAAGAATGCGTGTTGAGGTGGACGAATCGCTTAACTATGTGCATTTATATCTGCCTCATTTTGACGCAGATACAGTGGCAGATGTAGTAAGAAAACTGTCAGAGGAAGAAGGAGGCGATTTGCCCACTGACATACAGGCTGTGCAGGAAGGCAAGAAGACCACTGTGGTGATGACCGCAAAGAGACCAGTTGCTGCTACTTCGGTAAATCAACAGCAACCGCATACATCCGCAGCTCAAACAACTTCCGCAGGTACTGTTGACACAAAAGAAATGTCTACAATAAATACATCCGCCTCTTCCTCGATAAATACATCTGATACAACAGAAAAATATGGCACGACACAAAATATACAGAAACCTAAGGTAGAGGTTAGCCAATTGTTACAACATCAAAATACATTTGAAAATGGCAATATGGAAAAATCAGAGATATCTGTGAATTCCAATACTTTCATCGATCCTTATGAAAAAGTGAAAGATGCCATTAATCAGGCAGAGATTCTGACTTATGAGGTAAAAAAGGCTACTGTAACAAAGAACTATCTAAGAGCTTTGTTCGATATGGCACGTCTTGCTGTCATGACTGGAATGGACGCAACTGCTAAAGCAGTGGATGATGTGAAAGACGCTATTGCAGAAAGGATACATACATATATAGAGCAGCTGAAAGCTGCAAACGAATATGATGCATTGGTCGAAAAAGCTTTGACTTTTCAGTTGAACACCCTTAGTGTAGAATTTTACAAGAGTGGAAATACATACGATTTTCAGCAAGGTCCAGACCTCTTTTCAAAAACTGATGCCGGACTATACCACCAATATCAGCAAGCAAATATTTTGTTGTGTGGTGAAGGCGTAGGCGACAGATATGCAAATGTGTATGGAGAAGATGACGACTATTCATATATGTATGATGTTATTCTGTATGCAGCCGACCAGCATCAGCGTGATTTACTAATGGGTTATGCCAAAGGTGAGTTTGAGCGGTTGGCCGACTTGTATCGTCCCAAAACTAAACGTCTTTCTGAAAAATATAGATTACAATATAATAGCCTCGTTGCACAAGGCTGTTCGGTTTCCAAGCATTTATTTCGTTTGCCAGAAACTATCAATGTAGACCTTGATAACGATGGCGACACTTGTACCGATCATCTGTTTGTGAATGCAGAAGGTACAGCCACATTCAAGTTGAAAGGATGGGAGCCACTGACTCTTGATGAAGAACGAAAGCATCCGCAGTATGTGTGCTGGCTTCGCAACCAAGACCGCAAACCTTGGGCTTTATGTATTCCGTATGAGTGCGGCAATGAAATAAAGAGATTTTATCCCGACTTTATTGTCGTCAGAAGTGATGGAAATGGTGGTTATGACTTTTCCATCCTTGAACCACATAGGGATGACAAGGCCGACAATCTGCCAAAAGCAAAAGCCCTTGCCAAGTATGCTCAAGAATGCCCAAGCTTTAGTAGAATCCAAATGCTGAGACTTCGCCATACTTCTTTTGGAGACAGAATGCTTCGGTTGGATTTCTGCAAAATAACTATAAGAAACAAAGTACTCAATTGCTTGACAGATGCTGATTTTGATGCGGTATTTAATGCAGAGGGTGAGTTCGATTGTTGAAACAAATAAATATGCAGGAACCATGATTAAACCGATGTAGAATATTATGGAAGAAGATACGACTAACAAGACCATTTGTATGATACTATCCGAAAAATTCGAATATCTTCGGATAAATGGTCTGACGATGTGATGATGTATAGTCAATCGCAAAAAATACGACAAGTATCGCATTATTCAAGGCCATAAAATAATGTCTGATTTTGACAAACAAATAGAAAGGTTGTTTAGCGAAGATAAGAATTAAATAAGATGACTGATAAAAACAAACAACTATACCTTGACTTCGAAGCCTACGAGCGTGTGGCAGAGCCACATAAACGCGAAAGGGCTTCGGCATGGCGCACGGCTATCGGTCTGCAAGATGTTGACGGACTGAAGGTGTCTGACTATCTGAAAGAGACGGCTGTCAGACACATTGAGGGCGATATTACCATTGATGATGTGCGCGAACAGTTGAAATCGTATTATGTCAACAAAACTACTCATGACGAGGACGATGCCGAAAAGGAAGAGGCCGACCGTGTGGCTGCCAATATAGCCAAGCTACTGAGCGAGAAGTCTTTTTCGTTTACAGCATTGGAATTTCTGAATATCCATAGGCACTTGTTTGAGGGTGTATTCAAACATGCTGGTGAAGTGCGCCCCTATGACATCAGCAAGAAGGAATGGATATTGCAAGGAGATACTGTTGTGTATGGACGTGCTGCCGACATTATGATGGCGTTGCGATATGACATTCAGCAAGAAAAGGACTTTAATTATAAAGGACTGTCAACGGATGAAATCATTAGTCACATTGTAGATTTCGTCACCTTGCTATGGCAAAATCATCCGTTTCGTGAGGGTAACACACGAACAACAGCGGTGTTTGTCATCAAATATCTGCGCTCTATCGGTTTCAAGGTGGACAACGATTTGTTTGCCAACAACTCTTGGTACTTCCGCAATGCCCTTGTTCGTGCGAACTATCGCAATCCGTCAAAGGGTATAGAGCCCAACAAGTCATTCCTCATCAAGTTCTTCCGTAATTTGATGTTGGGCGAACATCATGAACTGAAGAACCGTTATATGCTTATAGGGTATAGCGATACTGACGAACCCCATACAAGTACCCATACAAGCACCCATACAAGTTTTGACGAAACGGCATCTACGTTATCTGAAAATATAAAACGTTTACTTGTTGCAATTGGCACAGATGAAAAGAGCGTAAAGGAAATGATGGAGGCGGTCGGTTTGAAGAATCGTCCCAATTTCCTTGAATATTCTCTTACGCCAGCCATTACTGAAGGCTTGGTAAAAATGAAATTTCCGAACTCGCCACATCATCCTCGCCAGAAATATCTTCTGACCGTGAAAGGGTTAGCGGTGTATGATGAGTGTGTCAAATCAATGTGAAAAATCTGCCAAAGCTTAGGCTTACCGATTTTGAAAATCGTTGTTTTAGCGGCATCGAGCAAGCTCGTTGAAAAACTAAAAAAGCCAGTGCTCTTTGTGCATCTATATGAGGTCGATAATGGGACTGAGCACATTGTCGTATTCGATGATTTCGCGAGGCTCGGTACCAAGGTCATCTATTGCCAGGATCTCCTTGTCCATGAGTGACCGCCAATCTTTGGGATGCGTTTTGCTAATCAGCAATCACTTTCCGGTACATGCAATTTATTTTGTTTTCTTCAATCCCTTGTACGCAAGGAATGCGACGACGAGGGCGGCGAGAGCGAGCAGAACGTAGCCGATTTCGTGGCTGTACTGCAGAGCCTGCTCGTAAACATCCTTTGTGGTCTTAAGGTTGGTGTACTTGTAGATGCCCCAACCGATCATGGCGAGCACCGTGTTCCATACGCCTGCACCGAGAGTGGTGTAGAGGAGGAACTTGCCTACGTGCATACCAGAGAGGCCAGCAGGGATGCTGATGAGCTGGCGTACAGCCGGCACGAGGCGTCCGAAGAATGTTGAGGTAGCACCATGTTCGCGGAAAAACGCTTCGGCTTTCTCTACAGCTGCACGGTCGATGAGGCACATGTGTCCGATACGGCTGTCTGCAAACTTGTAGATGATAGGTCTGCCGAGCCACTTGGCAAGGTAATAGTTGATGAGCGCACCGAGATCGGCACCGATTGTGGCGAACACCACGACGAGCACAAAGCTCATGCCGCTGTCAGGGTCCATAGCCTTCCATGCTGCCGGCGGAACAACCACCTCGGATGGGAAGGGGATGAACGAACTCTCTATAGCCATAAACAGGGTGACAACCCAATAGTTGAGGTTGTCGAGGATCCAAAGGAAAAGCTCTGCTGTATTCATTTCTTTTTACTTTTTACTCTTTTATTTTTAAAGATATGCTTTTTGTGGGTGCGTGGGTATGGGCAGGATGCCCATACCACCTACTTTACTCTTTTACTTTTTCATAGTCGAAGTAATCCTTCGGGTCCATGCCCGTGGGGAAGTATTCGCCGAGCACCTTGCGCGCTTCCGACGGGTTCTGCTGACAGGCTATGTTGAGATACTTCAAGTATTCGTCACGCTTCTGCAGCTGTCGGGAGCACGCAGCCAGATAAGCCGCACCCTCGTCGCCTGGATTGTGGTGCGCTTCGTGGTATGTTTTGAACATACGGTAGGCAATGGTAGGGTAACCACAGTCGTACACCGAGATGGCTATGCGGAAGAATATCTCGTGAGAGAAGTGAGTGGCTTGCAAGGCTTCAACGAAACTCTTTATTGCTTCTTTCACTCTACCATGCTCTAAGAGAATATGACCACGTATTACGTTTATCTCGCTATGGTTGCAATCGGGGTCGTTGTCGGTCTCGGCAAGACATTCGAGTGCCTGTTCTATATGTCCGAGTTGTGAGAGAGTGAATGCACGACATTGGTTCACTTCCGATGTGCTAATATTGTATTTCTTGAAACATTCCAACGCCTTGTTGTATT
>UMFI01029063.1_pt1 | contig 15159 bp, 15 predicted proteins | sample 1964951 | NCBI WGS metagenome assembly UMFI01 (sample SAMEA4836040, study PRJEB28245) | human gut metagenome | biome: gut microbiome; material: fecal sample | place: Denmark | collected 2008 | reverse complement strand
CCCTTACTCTTTGACCATATCTGTTGTCTTCATATTTTTCCTCATCAACAAGGGATTTTCTTATGTCATCAGTAATGTGTTTGTAACTATATAAGTAGTTCCTCACATCCCTTAATACCCTAGCCCTCTCATTTACATCAGTGGCAGGAGTATTCTGTAACATAGTAAGCCTGTTATTCACTTTAGATAACTCTTCAAGTGCATTCTCCAAGAATGTATAAATGCCTTCTATCTCATTATTATCAGCCAATTCAATATCCAACCTATCAATAAGGAGCCTTTGGTTGGCACTAAACTGGCTATTGGGGTTTCTTTTTTCGTAAATCTTCAGTCTCTTTAGCTCATTGCCAATGATTTCCTGAAGTAGTTTCTTATCTCTAGTTATCCTCTCTGAGGTATTATAGAATACTCCACTTGATTTGATATTGTCAACATTGATAGTCTCATCCAAGCTTCCATCAAGTATCTGCCTTGCTAAAGAGCCGAAATTCTTGTCAGCCTCCTTCATGGCTCTCTGGATAGGACTTGCACTGAGTTTCTGAAAGAAACCCTTAACTGCTTGGATTACTCTTTGCAGGAGATTTTTATAGGGCTTTGATGGAATATCTTCACCTTGTAGCAAATGCTTTGCAAGCAATTTACCCGCAGCTTCTTTTGCCAGCTTAAACTCATCACCATGATATAGTGTATTATAAGTATCGTAGTCCTCACCCATGATTTCTCCTGTCAGCCCATTAGAGGATATATTATTGACTAGCCTTGTCACAAGAGGATTATCCCCCATGGCCTCAATGGCAAAGTGTGCAAACTCTTCAGGAAGAGCCTTCTCACCTTGGATACCATTAGCAAGCCTAATCATTTCAATAAGACCATCTGCCGCATTCCTTGCAACATCAAAGTCAGTTACACCATGAATACCCATTCTCTTTTCAAGGTCAGTCAAAGCACCTATCCCTATACCATGGGATTCAAGAATACTTCTCAACCTATTATTAAGGTTTTCATTGTATTCCATCTTATCTGCATCAATGGAATTGAATCTGTTCTTTCTTTCCACCTTTATCCCTATAAAGGTTCTTGGAGATTCATAGTCCTTAATCTTGATGACTCTGGCTACATAATCATCCCTAAACTCAGAGTTTTGATTAAAATATATGGCTCTCTGTTTTAAGTCTTTGTAGTTCTTATCATTGTCTATCCATAGAGCAGGTCTGTCCATTCCTCTCTTGTAATACCCAATCTCCTTGTTAAGTACTTCAAGTACTTTAGACTCAGGAATAACCTCACTAATATTAGTTTGCTTTAATAAACTTCTCAGTGTAGGCTCATTGTTTTCATCCAATGTTAATTTTGGCATAAAGTTCCTTACAAAATAGTCAGACTTTGTAATTTCATATATGTACCTAGCCTGTTCTCTATCATTGGAAGTGAAGGACAGCAAGTCCTTGAATAACTTGCTGCCCACTTTTTGACCATTTTTATTTTTTACTGTTGGAATAATTGCGCAATCTCTTGCCATACTTTTGTAAACTTTATATAATATGGATTATTAACAGATAGTATTCCCCTCTGCATCTCTATATTCTGTATTAGGTTCAATGGACATTATGTCATCCACTCTAGGAGCAGAGGTATCAAGAGGAGTGCCATATACTTGTTGGAAAGCATCCACATCTACTTGAGGAATATCTTGATAATCAGGCATGGAATCATAATCCACTTCCACATTCCCATCATCAAATCTTGATAATGTATCTGCATAAGGGTCATAATCCTTCCTGTTCTTGTCAATTACAGTTTCCATCTCTTCTGCATCCTTACCATACTCATATTCAATGAAACTGTTCCTGAAACCTAATGGCTCAATCCTTTCATAGGTTGCCACATTAGCCTGCTCAGTACCTAATGAGAGTAACTTGTAATAGACATACCCTCCTCTGATTCTCTTGCCTATATACTTGAAGAAGTCATAGACTGGGCCATCAGGGGTATCTATCCTTTTCTTGATGACTTTCTTATCACCAAAGGTAGCATCACCATCAATCACAAATGTAACCACATCCTTGATTTCATTATCCTCTCCTATGAACTGAACAGAGGCTGTGTCAGGAACTTCAGGAACCAACTTCCTATTATCCAAGTGGTTATAGACATATTGGTCTACAAATTGACTGTAATCATCATTGGATAATGTAAGACTTCTTAGTGTACTTATATACTCCGGTATGATGTTTCTCACTGCCACAGGAGCCAAGTGGATGAAGGTATTTGGGCCAAATGCAAAGCCATTCCTGTAATAACTGTACCTAAACAGGTTAAGAGCAAGTCTCTGGGCTTCAGGATTAGACATATATAGGAGAGATGTCCAATCCCTCATATATCTTTCCCTTAAAGTAGGACTTAATTGACCTACATTCTTGAACACTACAGTGTCCACAGGATTAGTGTCATTTGCCCTTATCACCCTGAGTCTCTTAATAAATTCGAGGTCAGCTATATCCTCATTGTCTGTTACTACCTTCTTAAAGTAAGCAGGGAAGTTATTGATGAAATCTTTTCTCTTTTCAGAAGAAGAAACAATAATATCACCTACTTCAGAGTCAGGATTTACAACCAGCTCAGAACCAAAGAATCCATTCTTTGACATTATATAGGCAAGCAAGTCATTGTAGACACTATTCATAGTCTTTACATTTAACCTGCCAGTCTTTGTCAAGTCTCTAAGGCTATCAATTACAGCCCTGAATGATTCAGTATATTGAGGGAAATAAGAACCTAACATTCTCTCTGATGTCTGCAAGCCAAGGGTATAGAAAGCCTGTAAGAATGGGAGAGGAGCTGATAATAATCTTTCTCTAAGAGTGTCAGTATCCGGATTATCTGCAAGCAAATCATCATATATGACATTGGCATTCTTCAATGGGAACTTATCATTACTCTCTATTTGGTCTAACAGGTCTTTTACTTTCTGTATCTTCAACTCTGTATCTGCAATAGTAGGACCAGCAGCACCACCTTGGGTATCAGACCTTGTGGCTTGTACTAATTGACCCAAAGCATTGGCAGAGTTCATGACTCTCTTGAACAGATAACCAACTGCAACTTGTTTCTGATAGAACTCTATCTTCCTAAAGTCAGAAGTCTGAGACCTATCAGTAACAGCCTCCTTGGCAAGCATTATATTGTCTGCAAGCTCTTCAATGTAGAAGCTGTTGTTCTTGTAATTATCATAAGTCAAGTCACTATTGAGAGCAGCCCTTTCCTTGTACTTGTCAAGTACCTCATCAATAATAGTATCTTTGCCTTTACCCTCTCTGCTCTCTCTAAAGTAGGTTTGAGTGATTTCTTGGACAATAGGCTGCATCATAAGCAAACCTATTTCAATAGGATTGTAACCTAACCTTGAAAGAAGCATAGAAGCATCAGCAGTAAATGTATTCTGATTAAGTGCTGCAAGCACAGGGTCTTTCACATTATCCACAGAAGCAGCTAGGAAGCCAGCATTGTTCTTTGAGATAAATTCCTTATCCCTATTCATGACATCATGCAAAGATGTAAGTCTCTTTCCATCCAGTGTAAATGAACCATTTTCCTCATCTAGAGATAGCTGGGTGTGCTGCATCAGGGCATGGTTGGCATTATGGTTGGCATATATACCAATCAGCTTTGCACCAGTCATATTCTGTTGATGTAACATTACCTGAGTTCTTGGAGATAATGGGTCCATCTTGGTTTTAGTCTTTTCCGCCAGCTTATCAAGAGTGTCAAGGTCTAAGTCAAACAAGTATGAAGCAATGGACTTAGGATGAGATTTACCATTCTTTTGAACAGTCTTATCAAGTTTTACTCCTATTGCTTGCAAAGCGGTACTCAAATCACTCTCATAGGAATCATTTAGGATAGTCATTATCCTTGCAGACCTCTTTTGATAATCAAAACCACCGGGGTTAAGAATCTTAGAAGCTGTATCTGCATTAGTGAGAACCCCATACATCATATCTATCAACAAGTTATTTCTTGCTTCAAGATTATTCTCCTGTGGAGATTTGCTGAAATCATACTTGGCCTTTCTTATCTTAGTCTCTACCAAACTTCCCTTTATGCTATTGTAATAGTCAAACAGGTGCATCTCAGGAGTATCCTCAGAGAATGATATATTGCCATTCCTAATCTGGTCAATAGTCATTTTGACATTGTCTATGCCCCACTTCCTGAATCCCTGATTCTGCATAACCAAATCAGTAAACTTTTTCCAATTCACTTCCTTGGATATATTGAACTCAGGCAACATGATATACATCTTGTCCACATCAAAGTCAGAACCTGACAGAGTAGTAATCTCAGCAGGAAGCATGATTGCAGAACCATTCTGTTGAGGCAGGAATCCCTTGATATACAGAGGAGCCATACTATACTTATCCTCTGTTGGGACTCTATAACCAATCAACTTTCTTAAGTCCTCAGGTAGCTTGGTCACATCAAGTTGGTGAGTATTTGGGTCCATGAGAGGCTCATAGAACTCTCTGCTATATGCAGGCATATAACATTCAAGGTACTTGATTCTCTTGTTGGCACCTTCACCTTCAAATACTGCATGAAGCTCATCAGTCAGGCCATAATCAGATACCTGAATCAATGCTCCACCTCTAATCTTCTGTTTAGTGATTCTACTCTTGATTACACTATTAAGTAATGTCTGTACTTTTTGAGACTGCACAGGGTCAGAGAGAGGTATATTGAAGTTGTTGTTCTCATCAAGAGTACAGGCCCTCATCATATCCATGCCATATCTCTGATTACCTCTAATCTCTTCAAGTAGGATTTTCTCCACTTCCTTTGAGTCTTTGAATATCTCATCCACATCAGCAAATGCTTGTAGGATATTCTCAGTATTGATAGCATTATACAAGTCAAGCCACTCTTTTTTAGTCATGCTTCTGCCATCCACTGTAATGGTAGTATCATCACTAATGTCAGCAGTAATAAGCTTTCTAATCTGAGTACCTACCAATTGGACTGCATCAATAGCATGCTCAGGAGTTGCAGTCTGAATACCATAATCCTCATAAGATACCTTATGTACTACATTAGGATTCTCATTACCAAATCCGATACCTGTAGTATCCTTTAGTCTTTGGGTGACTTCGTCCTCTGTACTTACATCATTCAAATCTATGACACCTTGTTTCCCAACCTTAGTGGTGGATTCAAACTGTACCACATCAATCTGATTATCCTCCATAAACCTATTTATGGCTTTTAGCTTGCTTGACCTTCCTAATGGGCCAGCTACCAACTCATGCATTGCAAGTAACAGAAACTCTGAGTTCTTATGTTGCACAGGGGTTTTGATTCCAGTATGCCCTTCAACCCCACTGTTATTGTTGACTTGTGTATAGACATAAGGCTTCTTGGTCTGCCAAATGATATTGAAGTCCTTTATATTCCAATCTCCATTCTTGAAATTGTTATATGCCTGTTCCATATCATCTGTCCACTGTCCTGACATTCCTAGAATAGCTCTATAAGAACTCAGGCTTCTATAAGCTTGGGCATCTGCTACATTCACATTTCTGAACTTGCTAATGATATTATCCCTGTCTGTCTTGGTCATCTCATTCTTTCTGACCCTTTCATCAAGCACAGTTCTAATATCTTCAAGTACAGAAGACACTATTTCATCATCCTTCAAGTAAATAGTTCTTTCCCAATCCCTACCAATTCTCTCACCTTTATAAGTAGCCTTAGTATTCAGTCTAAGAGCAGGAGCATGAACCTCCTTATATCTCTTCTGAAAGTCCTCAAGGTTCTTATAGAAAGCAAGGTCAGTAGTAGTAAGTTGGATAATCTGTGAAGTAGCTAACTTACTATTCCAATAGTACTCTCTGAGAGCATCTTTAGCGTTGTTCTTTACAAATAGGCTCCTTGAGATTGATTGGGCATCTTTCAATTCCATCTCACCTCTTGTAGCCTTATCTATAAGTAAATTACTAATCTGCCCCATCAAGTTGTTTGCTTCTCTGGTATCAAAAGCACTATTATTGTTATAGGCTCTAAGTAAGAGTTCCATATTGGTGTTCCATAGAGAACCCAAAGCATCTTTAGCTTTGATAAGCGCTCTTGCAGTTATGCTGTTTTGCTTGGACTGCCCTTCAAAGGGCAAGTACTTGTATTTGCCATTAGGAAGCTCATCAAGTAGACCTACTGCTACCCAATCCCTGTAGGTTTGTTCAAAACCATCTTCCATCATGTCATTAAGTGTTTCTCTTAGAAACAGTCTAAGTTCAGCACCTGTGCCTTCATTTCTAAGCCTGTTAAGTCTGTCAATGAAGGTTTCCCCATTGTCATATTTGATATTATTAAGAGTAGGCAGGAACTTAAATTCTGCACCTCCAAGACTTTTTATAGAGCCATCTTTCTTCCTGACAATATCATAGTTTGCTATAGGCTCAACACTTCTATCACCTCTCTGATATGCCTCATCCCTCTCTCTGACCAGCATAATTCTGTCATATTCCTGATTAACCAAGTCTACTAACTTGTCAAGGATAACATCATCATAGAGCCTCTTCTTACCATTCTCATCCAATACATCTCCTGTGGTGTACTTTCTGAATTTGATAAACTCGGCAGAGGGACTATCTGAGAGTATAGGTACATGGTACCAAGCATACTTTATGCTAGATTTGGCAGAATCAGGGTCACCCCAATATTCCACTAGAAGTGCTAAAGTATAATCTAGGTCATCCCAGTTGGTATAATCTACCTTATCAGAGTTCAATACCACCTTATGACTGAGTCCTTTTCTTAGCTCCTCTGATTCTTCAATCTGCCTTAACCAGTCATTTCTCCAGTGCCCATCCTTGTAGAACCATTCATAGTCCTTGAACTCTGTCTGCATAAACTGTTCAAATCTCTTTTTGTCATTCATGACATTCTTGAGGTTCTTAATCAGCTTACCTAAATAATTGGGGGTAACATGGGAATAATAGGATTTGTCATTCTCCCTTACACTACTTTCTATGGCATCTTCAGTTACTTCTGCCATCATACTTGCAATTGTATTATAGGCAGAACCAAAGGTATTGATAAGGTCTCCTCTCTTAACTGCTCCATTCTCATCCACCTTATCCTGCACTTTACCTCCAGCAACTCCACTAAATATAATGTTTAACTGAGGTAATAGAAGCGTGATAGGGTCAGTAAATGTAATCCCCGTAGCAGTCTTTATATTAGTCAATGAAGTCTTTAATACAGAGGGGTTAGCATCAATACCTAACATGTGAAGCAACTTCATTATGGTATTCCACACATCCTCTCTTTCCAAGAGTTGAAGTCTGGACTCTGTATCAAGGTTCTGAAACATATTATTTAATGTCTCAGTCCATTGTAATCCTTTGGCTGCATTATCCCTATTTATTTCTCCATTCTTTTCGTATATGCTATCATCATCAAGCTGTACTCCATTCTCATAATTATCCCTCCAAGCATCAAGAAGGTAATACACACCTTCAGGCTTATTAATGGCAATAGTCTCCATCTTGAGTGTACCATCAGGCATTATCCTCTTCTTCTGAATCCAATAAGGCATATAATCCTTCCTGAAGTCCTGATAGAATTGAGAGAACAAAGTCTCATCACCTTGAATAAGCTTGGTAACCTGCTTTACCCAAGGCTTGATTTTTTGTAAATCCTCCATGAGAGGAATCATATCATCAGAGTTAATCATATCCTTTAACTTGTCAATGAAGGTAGCATGGACATAGTCTGCATCAAGGTATCTTGTGAAACCCAAATCATCCTTTTCATATTTACCTCTATAGTCAAGTTTAGGTACTTGTCTGATTACTTTTCTTACAGCCTGTGACAGTGACTCATGAGAACTTACTTGTCTGAAATTGGTCATCCAACCATCTTTATAAGCCTCTTCTTGTCTCCAATCTTCTGCCTCATTATCCACTTCGCTATTACCTTCTGGGTCATCATTATTGAGGTTTGCATCAGCAGGTGCAATATAATTGGGGTCTATTCTAATACCCTCTGTCATTACAAGCAATGTACTTGCTTCCTCAGCAAGAGCCTTATAGACATAAGGGTCATCAACTATCTTCTTATATTCCTGATTCTTGTAGGCAGCTTTCTTCTTAGCAGCTTCCAGCTTCTGCTCATCAGAGAACTTATCAGCACCTTTCATGGAGTTGATTGCATTAAGTTCCTGCTGGGTTCTGCCTTCTTCAGTATCTTGCACATAAGAATTGAAGATATTGGCTACTCTCTTAAATATACCAGCAGGTGTATATTTCCTTATGGCAGAGAGTCTGTCCAAGCTATTAAGCTCAGCCTGCAATCCCTCTTTCTCTACACCACTTACATTATCAATTCTTCTCTTCAAAGAATCAGTCATCTCCTGTAGGGCACTATCAACTTCATTACTGAAGAGTCTTGCAATAAGTGCTACTCTATCCCTTCTTGTTGCTGGGTCAAAGAGTAAGTCCACCTTTTGCTGCTCCTCAATAGAAGTAATCCTTGGAGTGTCAAAAGAACTACTAAGTGCTTCATCAAGCTGTTGAACAGCTTCTCCACCTCTAAGCTTCTTAATGAAATCATTAAGTTCACTTCCTGATGGAATATCCTCAATAGACTTACTATTCTTTTCCTGCCACATACCAACCAGATTGAGTACTGATTGTTCTGTCTCATTAGGAAACTTTTTAGCTAATTCCTTAATTCTTGGTGTTATAGTTAAACAACTCATATAATTAAAAGTATTATTTTGTGCAAAGGTAAGAAATTTAATTTTAATATGCAATGTGCTGCATAGAAAGTTAAGGAGGAATAAGTGATTAACTTACTCCTCCTTGCAAAGTTACTCAACTGTATATTTTACTCCATTGTAGATAAGTTGAGATATGTTTTCCATAAACTTCTCAGTTTCCTCCTTACAAGCATTGATGGTTTCAATGTCATGTTGTAGGGACTCTATCTGAGCACTTTTGCTTTTAACATCCTCTTCCATCTCTGCATGGAGGGTGCTTGCATTCTCATGTGCAGCTTTGAATACAGCCTTGATAGGTGCCAGCCTGTCATTGAACAGAGTGGGATTAATCACTTTCTTCTTTCCTAGTAAACTCATTCTTTTTTTTTTTAGTTATTAATATATCCTCTTGCAATAAACTCCTCTTGCAGAGGAATAGCCAATTCTCTTGCCTGAGGATGTGCATTGGGAGAACATCTTAACTCGAAGAAATGTTTCCAATCAGATACAAATCCTGTCATTACCAATTCTGTCTTTAAGGCATTAGGTAATACTGCTCTTGCTTGTTGAGGAGTCCAAGGATTATTCCTGAACCCAGTCTTATATCTCTTGTCAGGTATCTTATCATCCCACTTCTTGAGTAAATCTAAATAATGGGCTTCTGCAAACCTTAAGCTATCTATAAATAACTGGTTATAAGTATTATCCTTATAGTTATAATCCTCTAACCAACAAGGTTCAATAAAGGTAAGTTCATTACTAAACTTATCCTTGGAGTAGTTACAATACCTTGTACTCTCTTGAGCAAAAGACATTACTCTGTGCCTTACAAACTCATGTGATATGCCTCTATCACAAGTAAACTGGACAGTGATTCTTTTCTCGTGATATTCTGTAGGTTCACAAATATATTGTAAATCGTCAAGCCAATCATTCTCTACTAGTACTCTAAGATTAGTAGTAACATATAGGTATATACCATCATCACTTGTTACTGAGTAAGAATTATATTCATATTTTTCCAACTTATTAAAATACTCTTCTTCACCATCTTCAGGATGTATATACCTATTTATGACCTCTGTTTCGCATTTAAGATACACAGTACCATGTTCAAGCATAGCGCCATGACCACTTGCAATCATCCTATCAACAAATGCTTTAGCAGTGCCTTCTGCTATCTTGTCTTCTGACTTATAGCATACTCTACCTGCTCCCTCTATCTGTTTATATACTCCTTCAAGTCCAGAAGGTTGTTCCCGTATCTCAAATGATGGTTTAATCAATTTCATTGTGCCTAAATATTTTACTTATTAATTCCATAATCCTATCTTCTTTCCTGCTAATTCATCAATAAAACAGAATCTAGTTCCGTCCTTCAAGGAACGTATATACTTACTGAAGTGTGCAATTAAAGGAGCACCATTTCTTACCCCAACAACTTGCCCTATCCTATATACTTCTTCACTAGGAGAGTTCTCTGAATCTATTCCAATAAAAAACACAACTTTGTCTTTATATTCAGAACACTTTTTGCAGGCATGGTCAGAAAATCCTACAGCCTTTCCATCTAACTCCTCTACTTCAGAAGCAGCTTTCTTTGTAAGGCGAGTGTTTGCCACAATTACCTCTTCAGCTACTCCTCCGCAGATTGGGCACATGTACCTGACCAAGGAAACTTTAAAATTATCCATTTTCTTTCTTTTTTTTTTAACCGGCAGTCTTTTTCAAGGCCCTTATGCCATACTCTCTGACTCCAATTAGTTTGCGTTTATGAAAATTCTCATCGAATAGTTTTTCAGCCTCAGAGATACTGTCGGCCTCTATAAACACTGTATCTTCAAACCCAAGCTTACCAATATAGCTTATGAGGTAGAGTTTAATTTCTACAAGTTTCATATTCCTTCTTTATATTTCTTACATAAATAGAGTAAGGCAAGGGCATATGCCTTATTGTAATTACCCTTGCTTGCCTCTTCCATTATTCTATCCTCAAGATTCATGTACTAAGCATTGCTACTATTCCATTCTGACATCTGTTAGCTTCCTCCCATGCTGACTCCAAGTCCTCAAATACCAATACATCACATGTATCAGGGTCTCTTACAAGTTCAATGCTTCCATTAAAATCCTCTATCACTACTGCTCTCATATTTGCTTAAGTTTAGTGCGGTCTTTACAATCTTCACACCAGCAATCATTACTCTCAAGAGTGTCCGTGACCTGCCCAGTATTAGGGTTTATCCATGCTTGCACTTGGATATTAGTGCCACCACATTCACTGCAACAATACTTTGGTCTGTCCAAGACCTTTGGATAGTAGAGCAATGTTCCCATAGAGTTCTTATGAACATCTACATCAGGAAAATCTGCCTCAAACTTTCCTGAGTTAAAAGGCTTTACTATCAGGTGTTCCCCTTGAACTGTGGGAATAGTGGCATATAAATAGTCATCATTAACATTGAAATAGTGCTCTAACCACTCAACTATAGGCTTTTTCAAAGTTAAATCATCAATATCTATAATCCACTTGGACAATCTGGATTTGATTGTACCAGCAGCACTATTAAGTACCTTTCTGGGATTCACAGCCGACATATTATTCAAACAAACATTATTAGCCAATGCAGCTAACATGTGTTTATTGACAGCCTCAAAGTCCTTCCCAGTCACGTTAATATATGCCCTTGCTCCATAATGTTCACAAAGGAGTATAATTTCTTCCCTCAAACTCTCAAGATGCTCCCTGCTTCTAATGAAGTAGGTTTTAATAGCACCTTCTTTGACCTTATCAGGCTTGTGGTCTTTAGCCCTTCGTACTATCTGACAATGAAAGAACATATTGTTTGCCTCATTGAAATAGAATAAAGGCTTGATTAATTCAAAATTGTCTATCATATTATTACTTTTACTAGGAATTAACTTCCAATTTTAGTAATGCCTCATATAACTTTTGTATTTCTTCAAAAGTACAATTATTTTTAATTGTGTTTGCCCTATAACTAATAACCCAAATATTTCCTTTAGCATATCCTAGTGAGGGAATAATTTTATCTAAAGAAGGTGAATCATAGTTTCTTAAATTATCTCCTCTATCTCCCCTATTAGGTATTTTAAGATTAAGTTTAATACCTAAAACAGGGCACTCTGTAGGGATTACTATATCATCTTCACATATATTAAAAGGTAAATTAGATTTCTTAGCCCTTGCTTTAGCTGCTATAAACATTCTATGTTTATAAAAAGAAATAGGGTCTTCTAAAAATTTCTTCTTTACATAAGAATTTTGCATATTAGCAGCATATTCAGGGTCAAGCAGTCTTTTATTTATTTTCCATTGTTTATCATAACTTCTTCTATGAAGTTTTCTACAAACAGGACATCTCTTAGCATGTGTAGCTCTCCTACTTTCTACTATAAATTCTTTCCCACAATCAATACAAACATATTTTCTTTCCATACTATACTAAATATATAATAAGCAAAGATAAGTATAATAGGAAAGAGAATCAAGGAATATTGGTTAATAAAAGTTAATCAAGGACAATTTCAAAATCATCAACACACCAACCTTTAAGGTCATTGTATTGGTCATTATCAAATTCTCCCTTTACATATTTGTAGGCATCTTGTGGAAGTGTAATTTGCTCTTCTACTGCCCTTTTAAGGTCACATTTAGAGTAGTCTATATCCTCAAAATACTCACCATCCTCGTCCTTTCCAGAGTCAGTTATGCTATAATCGGATACTTTAATCTTAACAGTCTTACTAAGTGTGACACTTACTGTAACCTCAATTTCCCTTTCAGGATTGTCAACCTGATTCCAGGGTGCATCCTTAGTATCTGCACCCGGAGGATAATATCCACTCTCAGTCATTTTTTTCTTTTTCTTTTTGAAGTCTGTTACCAAGTTGTTCTCTTTAATTAGTCTTCGAGCAATTACACATTCAAGATTCCTAGGTATGCTAATATGCCTTCCCTTGTCATTTACATAGATAGCATGGTCTCCACTATGTCTGCTATAGCGGAAACCATTAAATTTTACTATCCTTATAAACTCCCTTGATGTATATTGTCTCATCTGTCTATTTTGTTCCTATATTCCTGACGAAGTCTTTGGTAATGTAAAATATGCTAACAAATATTATAATTATATTAAAGATAGGAACCATAGAAAATCCTACATACTCACTTACTTGGTCATCATCTGTCTTATCGAGAAACTCTACATTATTGTAGTACCTTCCTAATAATGTGCAGACAATGAGGGGTAAAATATAGAAGAAAATTATTATAAATGCTACCATATCCCAATAAATTTATATGTTTTCTTATAAGTAGCTGTAGTTGCATCCTCACCAATGGACTCTTGAAGTGGTACAATAGAGTCTTTATATTCAATACTATACCTAATATCATCCTGAGGTGACAACTTACCAAGACTCCGTAGTTCATCTACAGTACTATTATGAGCCTTTACACATCTCCTAGCAAAATCATCCTCATTAGGCTTGAGGGTACCATCTATAACTACATCATAGCACTTCCTGAGAGCAGTGATAATGAATTGCCTTTTCATAGCACTAACCAGCACTTCTCTTTCAGGAGCCTGATGCTTGCCAAGCATGTTCCTAATGTCATCATCACTGAACCTTACCCTATGCTCAGGGTCTTTAAGTACCCATTGCTTAGTCCAATCAGTCTTACCACTACTTCGTGTTCCCCGACATATGATTATCTTTCTTTCTTGCATACTAACATTATTTGTTATATTATGTTTCTTGCTATTAATAGGTTCCTTACTCCATTCCAATCTACATAGTCTCTATCATCTTCAGGCTCAATTAATGGAATACCCAAAGCTGCATCATCTATGTACAGGTTAGCAAATACTTTGGGAGATGAGGACCATCCATATTGTTCAGGATTCCTGTTAATTCCCCATAGTTCAATGTCATTGTCTATGAACCAACTTATAGCATCATCCAATGTGTCCCCACTCCTCATGGTATATAGGATAATCTTATGCCCCTTTCTTACTAACTCCTTCAAGACAGAAACAGCACCATCAACATCCTCTCCTACCATTGGATACCTATGTTTAACACAAGTTCCATCAAAATCTACTGCTATTGTCATAATTGCTCAGCTATTTTCTTGAGTAAATCAGACTTGGAAGTGAACCAAGACTTTCCTATTTCAGAATCCCTTATATCTGTAGCATAACAATTACTCATTGTATTGGATACTTTGTAAGTAGTATGAATTTCTGGAGAATGACTTACATTCTGCTCAAAAACACTTTGTATATTCACTACAACTTTCCTCTTAATCTTGAAGTTTTCATCAAGACTGTACAATGCAGTACCAATGTCCAAGATATTTTCTAATTCTACCTTCATAAACTCTCCTTTCTAAATAAAAGAAAAGGAAGGGCACTATTCAGTACCCTTCCTAGTTTTATCTAACCACATAACAGTCATTATAGCATAATTTGCAAGGTCAAGAAGAGTATCTTTAATAGATTCATCATTAACCTTTGCTTCCTTATTTGTAAGAGACTCGATTCTATTCATCTTATCTCCCATCCTTACTATTGATGCTACAATGCCAAATTTATCAAGAGACTTGTCAAAGCTATTACCATAGTCATGATTCTTGGCTGCATAAGTCTTAGCCATGTTACTGGTAATCTCAGTGAACTTCTCCACACTTTCAGCCAGTTTAGGTCTGCTGCCTAACATTCTGATTCCTTCCTTTACCCCTTTTAAGAGAGAAAGGCCAATTTCTGTCCTACCAGAATCTTTATATGCAGTAATAGCTGCATCCAACCTATCAATGAGGTTCTGATATTCCTTGTTTATTGTTACTTCCATTTCTTCACTTTATTAATTACTTAAATCTCAATGAACCCAACATGATGCAATCTCAGGCACAGCTTTGATAGTTACCTTCTTGCAAAAGATTGATGCTGCATACTCCATACATTCACTTAACTTCTTGGCTTCCTGTTCTGCTATCTCTTCAGGAGGCTCAATTAGATACTCATCATGAACATCATTGGGAATCAGAACTTTAAATATAAGCCCATCATCCACAAGATGATTGAAGTATTTAATGCCAGCTATCTTGGTCATGGCAGCAGCAGTACCCTGTGAAGGGTAATTGCATGATTGACTGTCAGATGCACTTTTTCTTTTCCACAAGTGCTTCATCACTGACACATATACAGTCTCCCTGTTAATGTCAATAAACTTCTCCTCTACCTTACCTGCCTTCTTGACTTTATATGAGTATCTGATAGCTATCTCCTCAATAGGGACTCCTTGAGCAAACTTCTTTGCAATCTCTTGCATGATAGATGGAGGAATCTCGGATATTACTCTGCCACTATCTCTTGCAG
>UMFI01016342.1_pt1 | contig 15256 bp, 15 predicted proteins | sample 1964951 | NCBI WGS metagenome assembly UMFI01 (sample SAMEA4836040, study PRJEB28245) | human gut metagenome | biome: gut microbiome; material: fecal sample | place: Denmark | collected 2008 | reverse complement strand
AAATAACGTTCACTCTTCACCGGATGAGTGGTTAAAGCGTCTAGGATCAAATCGTAGGTGCAGTGATTTCACTGTAAGATTTGGCCTTAGGCGCTTCTTTTTTTTGGGAGGTAAGTATGAATAAGATAAGAGAATTATTGGTACAAATGATGTGGGAATTAGTTGGCAGTATCTTTGTTGCAATTGGAATTTATAATTTTGCCGTACAAGCTAAATTTCCTATGACAGGATTTTCAGGAATTTCAATTATTTTGTATCGTTTGTTTAATATTCCCATTGGTTTTTCAACCATTTTATTAAATATTCCGGTTGCGATATTATGCTACAAATTATTAGGAAAGAAGTTTTTTATCAGTTCCATTCGTTGTATGATTGTATCTTCATTGATTATCGACTATGTGGCACCATTATTTCCAGTCTACCAAGGAGATCGATTATTAGCTGCCCTATGTACGGGAGTTTTTGGTGGAATTGGCTATGCGATAATCTATACAAGAAATTCATCTACAGGAGGATCTGATTTTATCATCATGGCTGTAAAGGCATTGAGACCTCATTTATCTTTAGGAAATATTGCTTTTTTGTCGGATGTTGGCATTATTCTAGTGGGTGGTATTTTATTTAAAGATGTAGATGGAATGATTTATGGTATGATTGTAAATTTATTATTCGCGGTTGTAGTGGATAAAATGATTTATGGCTTGAATTCAGGTAAGGTCGCTTTTATTGTGACAAAACAGGGAAAAAGAATTTGTCAGGTCATTGATGAAACAAGTCAAAGGGGAAGTACGATTTTAAATGCGCAAGGTGGATACAAACAAGATGATATGCAAGTGGTGATGTGTGCATGTAATAGTAAGGAAATGTATCAAGTAAGAAAGGCTGTACAAGAAGCGGACCCAGAATCTTTCTTTGTGGTTGTAGAGTCTCATGAAGTGCATGGAGAGGGGTTTAAAATGACAAATATTGGAGAAGCACAAGGTTAATTCATGTCACTGATGAAAACGCTTGCGTAATTGACAGTTCTTTGTTATGATTTGCATATCATATGACTGACGGAAGTGGAGTTACCACATGAAGTATGATGTTATAGGCCGACCGTCTGGGCAAGTTTACTTTGTCTTTTCGGTGGGTCTTTTTAATTGACTACTTGAAGATAATATAGTAAGCTTTAACTAACTGTTAGATAACACTAACTGTCATTAGAAGGAGGCAATCATGAAAGAACAATGGCAAGGATTTAAAGGCAGTAAATGGCAGGACGAAGTAGATGTTCGTGATTTTATTCAAAACAACTACAAACCTTATAATGGAGATGAAAGCTTTTTAGAAGGTCCAACAGAATCGACAAATACTTTATGGACTGAGCTTCAAGAACTACAAAAAGAAGAACGTGCCAAAGGCGGTGTATTGGATATGGAAACAGAAGTGGTTTCAAGTCTTACAGCTTATGGCCCTGGATATTTAGATAAAGATTTAGAGAAGGTTGTCGGTTTACAAACAGATAAACCATTAAAACGTGCATTTATGCCTTATGGCGGTATTCGTATGAGTGAAGAGGCATGTGAAACTTATGGATACAAACCAAGTGAAAAATTACATGAAATCTTCACAAAATATCATAAAACTCACAATGATGCTGTATTTAGTGCATACACACCAGAAATGCGTTTAGCACGTCGTAACAAAATCGTTACAGGATTACCAGATACATATGGTCGTGGACGTATCGTAGGGGATTATCGTCGTGTTGCACTTTATGGTATTGATTATTTAATTGAGCAGAAACAAAAAGATTTCGCATATTGTGGCGATGGAACAATGACAGACGATGTGATTCGTCAGCGTGAAGAATTAGCTGAACAAATCAAGGCGTTAAAAGAAATGAAAGTTATGGCAGCAAGCTATGGATATGATATTTCTCAGCCTGCTAAAAACTCATTAGAAGCAGTACAATGGCTATACTTTGGATATTTAGCTGCTATTAAAACACAAAATGGGGCGGCTATGTCAGTAGGTCGTATTTCAACATTCTTAGATATTTATTTTGAAAGAGATTTAGAGAATGGTGTCTTCACAGAAAGTGAAATTCAAGAAATTGTTGACCATGTGACTATGAAATTTAGAATGGTTAAGTTTGCTAGAATTCCTAGCTACAACCAATTATTCTCAGGAGATCCAGTTTGGGCAACACTTGATGTTGGTGGTTTAGGTATGGATGGAAGAAGTATGGTTACTAAAACTTGTTTCCGTTTCTTGCATACACTTGAAAATATGGGACCGAGTCCAGAACCAAACTTAACTGTATTGTATTCTTCAAATTTACCAGAACCATTCAAGAAATATGCTGCAAAAGTAAGTATTGATACAAGTAGTGTTCAATATGAAAATGATGATGTAATGCGTCCTGTATGGGGAGATGATTATGCGGTATGTTGTTGTGTAAGTGCTACGCAAACTGGTAAAGAAATGCAATTCTTTGGTGCTCGTGCAAACTTAGCTAAATGTTTACTATACGCTATCAATGGTGGTGTAGATGAAAAGACAAAAGTACAAGTAGGTCCAGAATATAAGCCTATCACAAGTAAGTATTTAGATTATGATGAAGTAATGCATAAATACGATATCATGATGGATTGGTTATCAGGTCTATATGTAAATATCTTGAACTTGATTCAATATATGCATGATAAGTATTATTATGAAGCAAGTCAGATGGCTTTGATTGATACAGATGTTCGTAGAACTTTCGCAACGGGTATTGCTGGATTCTCACATGTAGTAGATTCATTGAGTGCTATCAAATACGCAAAAGTGAAGACAATTCGTGATGAAGATGGATTGGTTGTTGACTATGAAATCGAAGGGGATTTCCCTCGTTATGGAAATGATGATGATCGTGCGGATGAAATTGCCGTATGGTTATTAAAGACATTTATGCGTAAGATTGAAAAACACCACACATATCGTGATAGTGAACCAACGACTTCAATTCTTACAATTACTTCAAATGTTGTATATGGTAAAGCTACAGGTGCGCTTCCAGATGGAAGAAAAGCAGGTGAACCATTATCACCAGGTGCTAACCCTGCATATGGAGCAGAACAAAATGGATTGTTGGCATCGCTAAATTCTGTCGCAAAACTTCCTTATGAATATGCGTTAGATGGAATTAGTAACACGCAAACAATCAATCCGGATGCGTTGGGTCACACTGAAGAGGAAAGAGTAAATAACTTAGTGAATGTATTAGATGGATACTTTGATCAGGGCGCTCACCACTTGAATGTGAATGTATTTGGTGTAGAAAAATTAAAAGATGCGATGGAGCATCCAGAAAAAGAGGAATACGCAAACTTTACAATTCGTGTTTCTGGCTATGCCGTTAAATTTATTGATTTAACTCGCGAACAACAATTAGATGTTATTAGTCGTACATGTCACAAGAGCCTTTAATAAGGCTCTTTCTAGTTAGGAGGCTATTATGTTAGGAGCAATTCATTCGATTGAAACGTTTGGCCTTGTAGATGGACCAGGCGTAAGATATGTCATCTTTATGCAAGGATGTCATATGCGTTGTAAGTTTTGTCACAATGCCGATACCTGGAAAACTAAAGAGCCAGATCAAAGTGCAGAAGTGGTATTAAAGAAAGCTTTACGATATCGTCCTTACTGGAAAGATAATGGTGGCATTACAGTCAGTGGTGGTGAACCATTACTTCAAATTGATTTTCTGATTGAACTTTTTACATTAGCTAAAAAAGAAGGTGTCAATACAGTTTTGGATACTTGTGGACAACCATTTACTTTTGAAGAACCATTCTTTTCTAAGTTTAAGCAACTTATGAATGTTACAGATCTAGTATTATTAGATATAAAACATATTGATGAAATGGCTCATAAAGATTTAACGGGACATACGAATCAAAATATTTTAGAACTAGCTAAGTATTTGTCGGATATTCAAAAGCCAGTATGGATTCGTCATGTGTTGGTACCGACAATCAATACAGATGAAAAATATTTGGAACGACTACATCAATTTGTTGCTCAATTTAAAAATGTAGAAAGAATAGAAGTATTACCATACCATACTCTAGGGGCTTATAAATGGAAAGAACTTGGCTTAGGATATCCTTTAGAAGGAATTGATCCGCCAACTGAGAAACAACTTCAAATTGCGAATACAATACTTGAAACAGGGAAATGATCCCTGTTTTTTTTGTGTACAAAAAAAGTGCTCAATTGAGCACTTTCATTGTTATAATCTATCGAATATATTGTAGAGATTTCTTCGATCAAACCAAACATAGCCTGTTGTGTTGTCTGTGGAAGTATCTGTTCCTGGAGTACTAGGTTCCGTTGGCTCAGGTGTTGTAGGTTCTGTAGGTTCTGTTGGTTCTGTAGAAGGATATGTACATGCACTTCCGTCCCAAGTTCCGCCGTTATCTGTACAAGTTTTTTCGGCTTCGTTCGTTTCTTCTTTTTCTTCTTCTTTTTTACATGTACCAGCTTCAGAATCCCATTCACCACCATCGGCTTCACAAGCTTCTCTTTCTTTATCATCAGACTTTTTACATGTCTGGTTTTCTTCATCCCATTCGCCACCACTAGCTTCACAAGCATCTTGCGCATTATTGTTATCAGATGTTGTATCACCTTTTGATTTGAATTCATCTTTGATGTATCCACCCTTGTAGTCTGAGATACCACTAGGTCTTTCAAGTGCAGAATATGTTGCATATTTTTGCATGTAATCAAGCATGTAGTGTGAAATATGGAATGCTGAAGCAATATTTAAATCATCCCAAGTAATATACATACCATAGTTTGTGATGGCATCCGTTGTATATCCACTCCAACAAGCGATTGTATATTTATTTGTATAGCCTACTGACCATTCATCTTTGGCAACCCCCTCAGGAATTCCATAGCTATTTGCAGGCCAGTCTGTTGTCCCTGATTTTCCATATACTGTATAGTTGCTCGCAAGAATTTCGTTGTAGTTTTGGTAACCACCTGAAACTACTTTTTCAAGTAATTGCGAAATCATCCATGCAGCTTGTTCACTAATAACATCATATGTTTTAGCGTTTGTCTTAAATTCTTTTTTATCGGATCTACGAACTACTTTTCTTACACGGTGAGCATCCACACGCTTACCTCCATTCGCAAATGTTGAATAAGCACTTGCTTGTTGGATTGGGCTTGCACGCATGCTCGAACCACCGATTGCGTATTGTTCATTAAATCCTTCAGCCACTTCATCGCTAAAACCAAGCTTTTTACAATAATCGATCCAGTAATCATAGCCTTTAGCGGTTACTAAATCAATCATAGCTTGAGCGGCTGTGGTATTTTTTGAAACACCTAATGCATCTTGTAAACTCATAATACCATTGTATTTACCGTCTGAGTTTTTAGGAGCGTAAGAACCATTTTTCCAATAGTCTTTTTTCTTATCGTTTACCTGATGAGCGGTAGACCATCCTAAGATATCAAATGTACTTGCATAGGCAAGTAATGGTTTCATACTTGAACCTGGTTGATTTGGTTCGTTTGAGTAATCAATTTTTACGGAGTCTGAGTGATAACGACGGCCAGGACCAACTGCAATAATTTCCCCTGTATCGTTTTCAATCATTGAGAAACCAACATCGAAATATTCGTTAGGGAATTGAACGATGTTACCGTTACAGATTTCATCAGCTTGTTTTTGAGCATCTTGATTTAGTGCAGTGTAGATATCCATTGGAATAATGGCTGGATCTTGTCCAGTTAATTCCATAACTTCACTTAGTGTTTGTGTGATATAAGCTTGATTTGGATCATCACTTGTACGCTCTACATATTCTAAAGAGAATGACAAATCTTGGCTTGAAGCAAGATTAAATTCTTCTTCCGTAATATAACCATGTTGCAACATCAATTCCAAAGTTACATTTCTACGATTTTGAGCAGCTTTTAAATGATCTAGCTTTGTGTTTGCTTCGTTTAAATTGTTTAATGGATTGTATGTATCTGGTGCATTGATACAACCAGCCAAGAAGGCAGCTTCACCTAAATTTAATTGGGATACATCTTTGTTAAAGAAGTATTGTGCGGCTTTTTGAATACCACGTGTATTGTTTCCTGAACCAAACCAAATACGGTTTACGTAGTATTCAAAGATTTGTTCCTTATTAATGCTTTGTTCAGCAATCAATGAAAGATAGATTTCTTGAACTTTTAATTTTAATTTTTGAACGGTTGTGACCGTACCCTGTTCAGTTTCTAATTTCTTTTCCTGGTTCTTAGTAAATGCATTATCAATCATCTGCATGGTCAATGTAGAACCACCTTGAGCAAGACTTCCAGATTTCAAGTTTGCCATAGCGGATTTCAAGAAACGTGGCAAGTCAAATCCATTGTGGTCGAAGAAACGTGAATCCTCAATTGATAAAAAAGCATCGACTACAGATTGTGGAATTTGTGAGTAGGTTACGTCTTCACGAATTTCATCTCCAAGTTCATAGAATACGTTGCCTGAAGCATCGTAAAGTCTTGAATTGGATAATGTAGTCAAACCGTCTTGCGAAAAGCGCATGCCGTCAGGATCGTTGATGATGTTGACAAGAATGAAGAATACGGAGATGCATCCAACTAAAAATATAGATAAGACGGATACGGCTAGTTTATTCCAAATGTCTAGTTTTCTTCTGTTTGTCTTTTGTGTTTTTGGCTTATTTTGTTCGTTTTGTGGTTGGGCCATTTACTTATCCTCCTTAAAATAGAGTTCATCTACAGCTTTTAAATACGCTAACCTAGGATATAATCCTTCTTGAATAAGAATCCCGTGGGATTGAAACCAAGAATATGGTATAGAGCTTTTGTCTATATTTTCTATTTTATCTATGAGCAGTTTTGAATCAACAAGGTATGTTTCGTTATGATAATTAAATCGAATAATAAAAAAACCAATACCTCCATGAAATACAACTTTTTTTAGATGTTTGATTTGATGTGGATGAATCATAAAGAGTGGAAAACTCGTTTTATTTTTCGTTTCCTTTGCTTCAAAATCAATGTATTTACCTCGATATACGCCGTTGTAGTCTGTCGTGGAAGGCGTTTTATAGTAAGCTTCAGTGATTTTAGCTCTTTGCCTTTTTGGATAGTCCACATGAACAACTTGAACGGGTGTTGGCTTTTTATAAATCAAAGCTTTATCGAGTTCTCTATAATATTTATTAGAGTCGTTTATATCGTTTTCGAGGCGCATACCTCGAGAACTATAACTCTTTTGTTGCATTGTATTTATGGTTGAAATTGCATTCGGATATTTAATAGTGCTCATCACGAACATTATATATGAAAAAGGATGAACATTCAATGAATCTGAAAAGTCAGAGTTGATTTTTTTGTGCAAAACATTCATAATATTTAGGTAAATATAGGGGGACTTATATATGGCAAAAGATATGAATTTGACAGCTCAGGAAATTTATGAAAAAGAATTTCATGTAGACTTGAAGGGATATGCCCCTGCTGAAGTAGATGAATTTCTAGATATGGTAATTGAAGATTATCAGAAATATGATGAAAAAGTAGAAGAATTAGGTGCTGCAGTCACTCGTTATGAAGAAAAAATCAAAGAATTACAGCAACAGTTGTTTGCGTTACAAAGTGAGAATGAAAACTTAAACGAAAAAGTAAATTCTGATTTTGTGAATGGAAGCAGTAATACAGTAGATATCTTAAAACGTATTGCACGTTTGGAAAAAGCTGTATTTAATCAAAGCGAAGAATAGTGAATTAAATCGACAGTCGCTGGCTACTTAGATAGTTAGAGGAAAGTCCATGCTCGCACAATCTGTGATGATTGTAGTGTTTGTGCTAGATGAATAAATAAGTCTAGGCAAGTTATTGCTTGACGGCTGTTTTGTTTGCTAAGGGAAACTATGTAAACAAACTTTAAAAGTGCCACAGAGACGAATCTATATGGAAACGTATAGGGTGGAACGGGTAAACCCCACAAGCGAGAAACCCAAATTTGGTAGGGGAACCGGCTGGAATGAAACGAAAGGAAGGCTGGATAGCTTTATGCTATAGATAAATGACTGTCACCACGCAAGTGGAACAGAACATGGCTTATGATTTAAGGATACTACAAAGAGCAATTTAATTTGCTCTTTTTTTTTACTTGAAACAAGTGTATACTGAATTTGCATAAATTAAATCTTCAGGGTTGGGTGAAATTCCCTATCGGCGGTAAACCCCGCGAGCATTATGCATGAACTGGTGCAATTCCAGTGGCGACAGTATAGTCTGGATGGAAGAAGATGTTTTTATATATTCTTTTGTATATTTAAACGCGCCTAGGGGATTTTCTTTAGGCACGTTTTTTTAGTTGATATATGGAGGGATGATGATTTATGAGTTCAACAAAGAAACTAACAACGATTGCGATCTTAAGTGCGATGGCAATGGTTTTAAACTTATTGATACAATTTCCAATTGTACCAGCCGTATCTTTTCTAAGCTACGATCCAAAAGATATCATTATTGTGATTGCAGGATTTATTTATGGTCCTATGACATCTTTTATTATGAGTCTATTGTGTTCGTTTTTAGAAATCGTATTCCGTGGAGGAAATTTATTAGATGTTTTGATGAATGTGATTTCAACTTGTACATTCGCATGTGTTGCAGCCTGCATCTATAAGTATAAACACTCTAAAAAAGGAGCTATCATCGGCTTGGTATTAGGAACTGTATGCTGCACATTGAGTATGACATTATGGAACTACATTATTACACCAATTTATTATCAAATGCCAAGAAGTGCAGTGGTCGGTATGTTACTTCCAGGTATTGTTCCATTCAATATTATTAAATGTACATTAAATGCAGCCTGTGCAATGTTGATCTACAAACCACTTGTAAATGCACTGAGAAGCACGCAGTTTGTTCCACAGTCTAATACAAGTGAAGGACTTACAAAAGATGTGGGAATTGTCAGTGCATTTATTATTGTATCAATTGCAGTTTTAATATTAGTTATGAAAGGTTAGGAAAAACATGGAACTTTTAGAAGCAAAAAAAATTATGGATGAAAAATTAGGGGATTATAAAATCATGGCTTTGGCTAGCTGTGTGGATGATTATCCTATGGTAAGAAATGTAAGTTGCGTTTTCTACAATGACAAGATTTATTTTAAGACAGACAAAAACTTTAGAAAAACACAACAATTGTTCAAAAATGATAAAGTAGCTATGTGCTTTAATGGAGTGCAAGTAGAGGGAACAGCTAAAAACTTAGGTTTGGTTGTTGATGAGCCAGGACGTATTTTTGAAAAGAAATATAAAGAATTTTTGTGGCAAAGCTATAATGCATATTCACACATTGATACAGAAATCTTAATTGAAGTGACTCCTAAGTTTGTGGAAATTTGGGATGAAGATGAAAATCGTAATGCATTCCAGTTATTTATTGATTTTGACAAAGAAACAGTTGAATACAAACCTTATGACTAGTTTATACTAGTCATTTTTTTGTGAAAATTCACGAGATTTTGACATGGATATGATACAATAATTAATGTATGAAAGTAGGTGAAAACATGTCTCCAGACCCGAGTTATTATAATTATGAAAAAACAAATACGTTCGGAGACATGAGATTTGTCTTCGTTTAAGATATAAGGAGGACAAATTGTGTTAGAATTTTATAAAACGTTTGAAGATGGAACACGCAGAATTGCAGAACCAGAACCAGGATGCTGGATCAATGCGGTTGCACCTACGGAAGAAGAAAGAAATTTTTTGATTGAACAAATAGGAATCTTACCTGAATTTGTAAAATCTTCGTTGGATGAAGAAGAAAGTTCACATATTGATTATGATGATGATTTTAGACAAGTGTTGATTATCTTTGACTACCCAAGTGCAGAAAATGAAGATGATGATTCAATTGATTCAACCTATTCTACATTGCCAATTGGTATTGTGATTTTAAAGGGGTATGTTGTGACAATCAGTTTATATGAAAACTGGAGTATTTTAGAAATGTCACAAGGTAGAATAAAAGGTATGGATACACGTTTAAAAACAAGATTTTTCTTACTTTTGGCATTGCGTATTTCACAACGTTTCTTGATTTGTTTACGCCAAATTGACCGCTTATCAAGTCGAACAGAAACGCGTTTGCATCAGTCTGTAGAAAATGATGAATTGATTGAAATGTTAGGCTTAGAAAAGTCATTGGTTTACTTTTCAACATCTTTAAAATCAGATGAGGTTACATTAAGTAAGATTATGCGTGGAAAACAGATTCAATTATATGAAGAGGATGAAGATTTGTTGGAAGACGTAATGATTGAAATCCATCAGGCCATCGAGATGTGTAACATTTACTCAAACACAATGGCAGGTACGATGGATACGTTTGCGAGTATTATTTCTAATAATATGAACATTGTCATGAATAAATTGACTGTAATCACAATTGTTATGGCTATCCCAAATATTATTTTTGGATTCTATGGGATGAACGTACAGTTGCCATTCCCATTTGTATGGTTTCCAAGTTTTGTAGCTATTTTAGCTTGTGTAATTGCGACTGTTTATTTTTTCAGGCACAATATGTTTAAGTAAGGTTTGATTTTTTTCAAACCTTTTTTCTTTTAGATAAAAGAAAAAGCACTATTAGAATAGTGCTCCAAGTGCTCCAAACAATCCCATACTCGCAAGAGCCATGATGATACCAGCTAAAATGACACCTAACATAACGGCTAGTACACTCGATTTAAAATTCATATCTAAGATACTAGCAGCAAGTGTACCAGTCCAGGCTCCTGTTCCTGGTAATGGAATACCCACAAATAATAATAGGGCTACAAACAATCCTTTTCCTGCAGTGGCTTGTAATTTTTTACCACCTTTTTCACCTTTTTCTAGACACAACGTAAAGAAATTTCCGACAACTGGCTTGTCAGCTCCCCAGACAAGAATCTTTCTGGCAAAGAAATAGATGAAGGGAACAGGAATCATATTTCCAATAATCGCAATTATATAATATTGTATAAATGGTAATCCCATTCCGGCTGCGATTGGGATGGCTCCACGAAGTTCAATAAGGGGTACCATAGATACAAAAAACACAATCAGGTATTTTTTAAACATTTAAAATCTCCTTTTTTTCGACAAGTAAAAGTTTATCATTGATGACATAAATTTACAATAATAGACAGAATTTGAAATGTGTCTAGCACTACGACGTTGAAAGTGCTAAAAATAGTGTTATACTGAAATCATAAAGGAGATGTTACTTATGAAATGGTTTGATTCTGATTATGATTATATTGATGAATTCACAACACAATGGAATGAAAGGTATAAAAAGGCTAAAAGAATGAGTATAATATTAAGTATAGTATTGATTCTTATTGGTGTTTTATGTTTTGCGTTTCCAGGAAAGGTATTCACAACGATTCAAATTATCGCAGCCATTGGCTTGATTGTTTGGGGTGCATGTGAAATTTATTCATATATCACAACAACCTTCTTCTTTAGAGATGCAATGTGGCTAGCCAGTGGTATCTTAAATATTTTGTTAGGTTGTTTATTATGCACGATGCCAGTTACAATTACTGTAAGTACATTGACATTCTTGTTTGCATTTGTGCTATTGGTTAATGGTATTCAAAAGATTACTTGGGGGTCTAGACTTAGTTTCTTTAGAGTGATCGATACGAAATATTTAAGTTTGACAGGTTGGGTCAATCTGTTGTTAGGTATTATTTTTTTGGTAATGCCATTCCAAAGCGCTTTAGTCATTAATTATATTATTGCGACCTATTTGGTTGTGGCTGGTCTTAGCTTGTTGATTGAAGCTGTTTCAATGAAAAAGATTTAAAAGGGGTAAACATGGAAAAATTTAAGTTTTATGCACCAACAAAAGTGTATTTTGGTAAAGATGAGGAACAAAGGGTTGGAAAGATTTTACAAGAATATCATCCGAAGAAAGTGTTGATTCATTATGGAGGGAAAAGTGCCATTCAATCCGGTCTTTTGGATCGAGTGAAAAAGGCACTTGATGAAGAAAATATTGCCTATTGTTTGTGTGGAGGTGTTGTTGCCAATCCACTACTTTCAAAGGTGAACGAAGGAATTCAAATTTGTAAAGAAGAAGGAGTTGACTTTATTCTTGCTGTTGGTGGAGGAAGCGTTTTAGACTCAAGCAAAGGCATTGCGTATGGCGTTTATAATGAGGGTGCTGTCTGGGATTATTACGCAAAAAAGAAAAAGGTGAAGGGTGCTTTACCTATGGGGTGTATCTTAACACTATCCGCAACAGGCAGTGAAATGAGCAATTCAAGCGTAATCACAAATGAAGATGGTAATCTGAAACGTGGTTTAAGCAGTGATTATGGATATTTTAAATTTTCTATTTTAAATCCAGAATTAACATATACTGTATCTCGATATCAAACAATGTGTGGGTGTACGGATATTATTATGCATACATTGGAACGATATTTTACGCCATACCAAACATTGGATTTGGTAGATCAAATGGCAGAAAGTTTAGTCCGTACTGTCATAAAAAACGCAAAAATTCTTTTAGAAGATTCTTCTAACGAGCAGGCATGCTCTGAAATTATGTGGGCAGGTAGTGTTTCACACAATGACATGACTGGAGATCGCTCTTTAGGAGATTGGGCTTGCCATCAATTGGAACATGAATTAAGTGGAATGTTTAATGTAGCACATGGTGCAGGTCTTGCGGCCATTTGGGATAGTTGGGCAAATCATGTATATATGGAAAATCCAACGCGATTTGCCAAGCTTGGACATCGTGTGTTTGGTTTGGATGATTCGGATACATTATCTTGCGCTTTGAATACTATTGAAAAGATGGAAGAATTCTTTAGAAGTATCGGCATGCCGACAAGTATTCAAGGATTGTTAAAGCGTAAGTGTACAGAACCAGAATTGTATGAATTAACATACAAATGCAGCTTTGAGCATACGCGCACAATTGGAAAATTTAAAGAGTTGGATGAAATGGATATGCTTGAAATATATCGTATGGCAAATGAAAAGGAAGTCGCTTAAGACTTCCTTATTTTGGCGCAATAAATTTGGATGGGGTTAGGTGAATTTGCTCTCCAAGAATTTAAGGGGCGGCATATACCCCAAAACGGTTTATAGCTAATTTTGGGCTCGGACAACATTTAGTTGTCCGAGTTTTTTTTCAACTATTTTAACGCTTCCGTTATCCTTGTCGATTTCAAAATCAATGCCTTTTTTAAAGAACAACATACATCTGTTTCTGAATGGTTCCCAGTTGCGATATTCATTGGCTGCTTTCGTAACTAATTTAATAATCACATTACAATTCTCTGACAGTGCATTGTTGATTCTTTTCTGTTCTACAGTAATTTCTCCTGTGTCTTTTGAAACGATACAACATTGATTATAGGCGTGTTTCAAAACAAAATGATCCGAGTTTCATTCATATAATCCTGAAAGACATTTATATCTGAATGAGGAACATAAATGTACAGTAATAATCTTATATTTTAATAATACAGTATATTTATTATCTTGAAAATCAAAAAATATGTAGCTGCAGGCACTAAAAACGCCCCAAAATACTTTGGAGCGAATCTTGAGCTGCCTAGCACACTGCCCTATGTAATCTTATAGCGTATCTAGACCCCAACTATTTTTATATAGTCCTTATTTTAGTTAAAGAGACTTTTAATGAAGTTAATAATCTTGTCAAACCATCCTTCAGATTGGGCTTTGTTGAATAATCCAGATAATTGATTTTTTAAACTGCCAGATAATTTGTTTAATTGATTTAATACTTCTTGTGAGTCAATAGCTGAAGTGTTTTGGTATTTCTTGGCGAATGCAATCAATTTATCAATATCGTCTTGAGAGATGATGTCACTTAAATTAAATTTCTTCAAAGCATCCTGTACGACTTGTTCAACTTGTTCGGTAGTTGCAGCACTACCTTGGTTCTGTTTGATTTGGGCAAGCTCTTGTTTGATTTCTACTAAAGCCTGATCTAAGCGGGCAGAGTCAAAATTAGAATCGTCTGCATTATTTTGAGCAATTTCGTTTGTTGTTTCAAGCTCATCTTGTGCAACTTGTGTACGATCTGGATCTAGTGTTTCTCCATTAGCTTCTAACGCTTTGTAAACACCAGTTAAAGCAGATTCTCCGGTTACTTTTGAAACGGAAGCAACATCGATTTCAACATCACTGACACCTGCTGTAATTGCGGCGTTGGCATATTGGTTGGATGTGATCTTTGTGATATTGCTTTGTGTGATGATCTTTACTTTTACACCTGTACCAGAATCTTGTTTTTGAACCATAACACTTGAAATCAAACTGGATGTATCTCCACCGGCAATTCCTAAATAGTTGTATAAGTCGTTGGCATCAACACTTGTTTCGTAGACGTTATTTGTATCTTCAATATCAAATAATTCACGTGTGCTTTGGATTTGATCTTCACTTAAACCACCACCATATACAACGGTTGGTTTACCCCATTTTTCATCTATAACAGATGTATCGATTGCGAATACGTTCGTGGCAGTGGCTGAAATGCTCATAACGGCTGCTAGAGATACGCCTAATAATTTATTACATTTAAACATTTTTTGTTCTCCTTTTGCGTAAATTTACTTTACTAGTGTATCTTAACTTTATTTTTTGTGCAAAAGTTTTGAATCTTATGTGAAATTTTGTTATACTTTTATGGTAAGTTAAAACTAACCGGAGGAATAGAAATGCAGCTAACACAATCTCAGGAAGATTATTTAGAAACAATATATGTATTAAAGTCTCAACAAGAGAATGTTCGTGCTATTGATGTGGCGGCAGCTCTAGGTTTTTCTAAGCCGAGTGTTTCACATGCTTTGAAAGACTTAAAAGAAAAAGAATTGATTTATACGGATAAAACAGGATATTTATTCTTTACAGAACAAGGACAAAAACAGGCGAGTCAAGTGTATGAAAGGCATATTTATTTTAAGAATCAATTGCTTCATGCTGGTGTAGAACCTGTTCTTGCAGAAGAAGAAGCTTGTCGTATGGAACATACAATTAGTGAAGAGAGTTTTAAAAAATTAAAGGGTAGTAAATGCGTGCGCTCATGTATTGACTGCAAGGGGGACGATTGTAAGTAAAAAGCGTGAATAGTTCACGCTTTTTTTTATATATTAAGATTTTGGTTTCGGAACAGGGAAAT
>UMFI01059181.1_pt1 | contig 15287 bp, 12 predicted proteins | sample 1964951 | NCBI WGS metagenome assembly UMFI01 (sample SAMEA4836040, study PRJEB28245) | human gut metagenome | biome: gut microbiome; material: fecal sample | place: Denmark | collected 2008 | reverse complement strand
TAATTTTAATTTATCGGTAAAAATTTACCGAAGTATTGTACTGAATCTCGATATAAATAAATAGGGATACTACTAAGATTGCAAATAAGAATATATTGTGTATTAATTCCTTCATGTACTAAACCATCTGCAAATGTAATATTATCAACAAGTTGTTTAATATCAAATTCTTTGCCAGCAATCAGCTTATCTCCAGCAAATAACCCTGAGGTCAATTCTCCTATTTTTAACATAATCATTATCCTTTAATCGGTTACACAATATGCTGTATTGTCATCCTTAGAGCCAATAGCCTCGTACTCGGCAGCGGTTTTCTTGGTGAGGGTGGTGAGGTTGTCGGAAACGAGTATATCTTTTACTACGAAAAAATTTGTAGCATTTGAATTCAATGCAATAAAAATTCTTTTTGTAACTAAGCTAATATTATTTGCATCGGCAATAGAAGTATGAGTATAAATAAACGAAAGTTCATAAGCTCCATTATCGGGATTGCAATATGTGTGACTCGTACTTACTTTAAAGATTTCTTTTTCTGTAATTTTTAGGAATAAAATATTATCACTTAATAATCTCTGTATAATATTTTTAAAATTATCAATGCTTCCAAATACAAGATTTATTTTTGATTCGGCTTCTCCTGCTTTAACTTCTTGATTTGAAATTAACTGTTGGCGAGCTTCATCTGTAATCGTAAGCATAATGTGTTTATCATCCACATACTTCTTCGTTGCAGGCTGGTAATCGCCCGTAGGGGTGAAACTTTCACTGTTGGTTTTGGTGAGGACGTCGGATTTTTCAGGAACTTCCGCCCAATTCCCATTCTTACGACCGTATGCCTTGCCATCAGTTGGCGCTTCATCTATACCGCCAATCTTCCCCTGGCTTACCCATTCACCGTTCACCCATGCGTAGTAATCATAAGGGGCTTCCGTACCTACAGCCATGAACCCGTCAACTGCCGAACCATCGGGAACAGCGGATTTCAAGGCTTCAAGGGTGGCGTATTCGCCGGCTACCTTAAATGACTTTCCTGGTTCTCCTTGTATACCTGGCTCGCCTTTTTCTCCTTTCAAAAATTCTAAAGGATAATTGACCACAGAAGCTTCACTGTTGCTTCCTGAAGGTTTAAATGCAGGTAATGATGTTACATCATCCGCTTTGTCCGCATTCGGTACTTCATTAACCCCTATGGAGTTAGCCATAAGACGGGCAACTATTTCTTGATAATCCTGTTCTGTCCAAGCCATAATTATTCCTGTTTATCGGTTACTTCTTCCGGTTGATTGTTGATAGCACGATTGAGCGCGTCAATGAAGAAAGGTTTGCAAAAAGCATTTGCATGCTCTTGTATCAGGGCCACTTCTTCATCACTATACTCTGTCTCTTCATTGGAGTTGTATATCTTCAAAGCGAGTGCATGCGATGCGATACCGTTACCGTTCCGGTATAATACATTCGCAAAATTCTCTCTACAATCTATATTTTCACAATGCTTACGGGTAATGTCCGTAGCAATCAGTAATTGTTTAAAATTTATCTTTTTCATGAGCTTGGGTATGATTTAGTTAATCTTCCATCTTTATAAAAAGAAAGTCCGTCGATGCCAAGAGACACTTGGTATCTTGACCCACTTAAATTTGAAATCATTGACAATGACCCTGCAAAAAGGGTGGTAGACGCAGTTAAGTTGCCATCACTTGCTATATTGTCCAATTTTAATCTTGGGTAAGTAACAGAAGTACCTCCGCCTCCACTATCAAGGAATGAAATTCCACCCACATCATATCCTTTTGAATTATAAAATTTTAGGCTGTTTGAATTTGGGTTTATTTCTATTTTTGTACCTGACGAAGCGGTTGATATTTTGCCAACAATGCTAACATTCCCATTTTCGTCTATCACCAAAGAGTTGTTAGGAGTTCTTACATTTTTAAACACCCCGCTGTTTGCATTTATCTCTCCTTCAAAATATCCACCAATAGCCTTTATTGTCCCGTCTGCCTGAATAGACACATTCCCGTTGGCGGATATATCTCCGGTAAAGTATATGTTTTTGGAAACCACGGAAATGTTATCAAGTGCCACATTGATTTCTGAACCTAATCCGTCTTTTTTGACATATAATTTAAGTTCATCGGTAACTCCATTGATGTCCAGCCCCAACTGCGTTACATCTTCCTCTATTTTTGTAACAGACAATTTGAGGTTTTCCGCTGTCTGCTTTATTTCGGAACTTAATTTTGTATATAAATCCTCGAATGCGTTTTCGGTAAGAGCCAGCGAGTGTATGTATATATCCCCCGTAAACTTCAACTCGAAATCGCCCGTTCCATCCCATGCGCCGGAATACTCCTTCATTGCATATTCCTCACTCGGTTCAAGACGTTCGGTGAAATGCAGGTTCTGACCGGGAAATCCTATTGTCAGCGTTCCGGCTGTAGCTACCTTATACCGGAAAGAGATAAAGAACTTTCCCGGTTCTTCCCCTTCCTCATAGGTCGGTTTATTGGCTAAATCCGCATTTGACTGTTTAATTCCGGAAGAAAGAATACGAAGCACGTTTCTATCCCCGTCTCTGATAATGGCAGCCATAGCGTCCTTACGGGAATAGAACTCCCCATTCACTAATAAGAACTTTCCGTTCACGGTGAAGAAATGAACATCGTTCTTTGTCTCCCAACCGTTCGTATTGCTTGCAAATGATGCGTTATACAGATAATTATCCTTTGCCTGCACCTCGTCAAGCACTTTGGAGATTTCAGAGTAAATCAAGTCTTCCAATATCTTGAACTGGGTAAGGATATTCACACCCGTTTTCAGGATAAAGTCACCAGTAACTTTATTTCCATTAGGACTGAAAGCTGTCACTTCTTTACCAGCCAAAGAATAAGAATCAATCCCTGCATACTGACGGAAGCTCGGAGTATCATTCCCGTATGCTGCCAATACGATGGCGTTCTGTCTGGTCTTATCCGTCCGGTTACCTAACTGTACAATGTCATCGCCTGCTTGTGGTACGGCAGACCCCGTGTCACAGTCGCTCTTCGAAAGGTCTATGTAATTGTCACCTGCGCTTGTCACCAGCCGCCAATAGTAGGTATTAGAGACGTTCTCATGTACGCCTGGCTTGATGTTGAATGTCTGGCTGCGGGCTTGGTCTCCTATTACAAATTCCTGAACAATGGTCTTTTCCCCGTCTGTGTTCTCGAAGTAACAGCGGTAAAAGGTATCGTATTCCTCTACCTTAGAACATGACATGGATGCGGGAGAAAGTATTATCTGACCGCCAACCTGGCGTAATCGCTGTATCAGCAACTCAATAAACGTGGCACTTTTGCGTGCCAGCATATGGTCTACTTCCAAATAGCTGTCTCCCGTCTTGCTGTCTACTTTAATAACAAAGCCTTCACCGAGAGCACCGGAAGAAAAGTTCATGGACTGGATGTAGTCTGAAAACAATCCACCTAAGAACTTTATTAAATAGCTGGTTTGGTCTGGTTTGGTTTTATTCAAAAACAGCTTTTCTCCAAAGGCTTTAATGATTGATTCCACTTGTTGGGTAGTTAATCCTCCACCGCCTTGCCCGCCTACTATTGAATCTATCTGATTCTGTATCTTTTCTAAAGTTCCTACCGCTTTGTCATTGCGAAGGGTAATATCATACGTTGGAATGAGAGCGTCTCTTTCCTTTATTGTAAGGCTGTCAATAATAATGCTCCCGTTGATGTTTAAGTCTTCATCCTCGAACAACATTAAATCACCTTCCTTTATACTGTCATGCAGTTCCGGGTGACGCGCCATAAATATTTCATCTACTTTAGGCTCGTAAGTATATCTTACATAATCATTTTTTGCAAGATATTCTTTGGAAGCTGTTAGCAATCTTTGGGAAGCAGCTTTTATATACACATCCGGCATATCAATACCCAAAAGCACAAATTTATCTCCGGCTTTGATAGTAAAATCCTTATATGGGAAATAAAGATTCAAACCTTCATCATAGACTCTGTTGCATGTCAAGACCCACATATCACCTTGTTTTACGGGCTTGTCTGCATCTCTAAGTATTTCAAATTCACGTCCACCACACATTCCGCTTTTCATGGATATGGTGGGAGTTTCATCGGTAAAGTAATCGTTTATGTCAAATCCAATATCTTTGAGATATATTTTGAACGGTGGGATGGTTTCCCCTTCTTCAAAGTAACCATCATCTGCAATTGGCGTATTATCCTTATTCACAGAATCGGAAGCGATTTCATCCAACGCTCCGGTGGCATTTACGATTATTCCCGCGTCTTTCAACTGCTGTGCTGTCATTCCTTCCATAGACGGATATATTTCCGGCAAAGAAGTATCGCTCCCGTCAAAGAAAACCGAACCTTCCCGAACTCCGATAATATCTATGTTTTTACTATCAAGGTATGGGTCAAGTGTCTTTTCCGGAAAATCAGGAAGCATCAAGTTTTTAACAGCCATATTATTGGGGACTAATGCTCCAGAAGGTCTTTTGTACTTTCTTGGAACATTGTCCGTCTCAATGCCTTTTTCTATCCGCATCTTTGCGCCTATGCGGACGTTGTCCTTGTCGGCTTCGCTATTCAACAAAACGTAGCATTTCCCAAGAAAGCTGCCTCTTTCCATTTTATAAGAATGCCCATTGATTGTCACATCATACAATGCTGTGTCAGATAGGAATTTCATATAAAAAGGAAGAGTCACAACAGCACCGTCTATCAAATGTGTATTAGGGTCATATCCGTAAGATACATCCTCGATGGGAGCTTCGACAATAGGACTTCCATATGTTGTATAATAGTTGTAAGGCAAGTTTTTGGTACCACCATATGCCCTTAGGCGGGTAATTATCTTCTGTGACGAGTCCGCGGTTTTTTGTATGGAGTACAGCCCTTTTCCCTTTCCATACCCGAACATGTTTCCTACTGCAATTCCGGCAGTGCCTATTGTTATCGTTCGCCCCCTTATGATAAAGTTTGCCTTAAACTCGCTATTTACCAAAGCGAGTGCGTCCCAAACGTTTATACTGCTTATTGATATGGATTTGTTAGCCTCATTAACATATTCGGGATGTACTGTAACCGTCCATTTTTGCTCTCCTTTATAGATACGGTCAAGGTTCACCTGTATTCTTTCTGCGAGAGCATTTATGCTTTCAGCGTAAAAACTGAATGTAGGTAGGGAAGAGTAGTGAATTAAGTTATCCTCTTTTACATAGTCCAGGAATTCGCATCTTGTCAGTTCATCTGCAAGAGAGTTGAAAACTACGTTCTCATATTTGAAAGCCTCTCCGTATGTATTTTTGGAGGCTTGCTTCAATTCAGTAGGGTCGTAGTTTATTTCAAATCTTTCTCCGCGGTATATCAGATAGTCCCCGACTGTAAAATCAATCGGAGTGGGGGACGTAACGGTAATGTTAACGGAACAAGCTCCCATGAACTCTCCGTTATACTCTAACTTGTTAGCGACACATCGTTGCGTCTGCCCGTCTTTGCTGTATATTATAAACCGTCTCATTATGCCGTAAGAATAATTTGTGTTTTAGGGTCAGTTACCCGAAATGTAATGTTGAAAGTTACGACATCTCCCTCATCTGTCTTGCGGACAAAAAGGTCGGATTTTATAGATTTAAAATAAACCCCCTGCCTGCCTATTTGGGTATAGGTGTCATAAACCTTTAACTCTGTTCCGTAACCGTCTTTTCCTATCAGATAGTCCAGGAAGGCGACAATTTTTTCATTGGCTGTTCCCATATCACCTTTATAGGCAAACTCTATTTCTATATCATAGGCTTGCACGTAGAGTTCTTCGGGGAAAAAGGTGTCTTCTCCGTCTTGGTCTATCCAGTCCCTTTTGGGCAAATCCTTAATATCTCCATATACAGTAAAAGGGAAGTCCTTGCACACAATCCCCCATTGGGATTTGGTGTCAATAACAGGACTCCCCAGCTTACTTTTCTGAAAATAGATACTGTAAGGCTTTGCCATGTGTTATTTTGAGTTTGTGTTGTAAAAACAAAAAGAGCCAATCAACGGCATGCCCGTTAATCAGCTCTTTGGCTTGTTATATCAATACTGCAAATATATGGTGTATTTTCTAAATAATCAAGTAAAAGGTTAGAAAATTGATATGGTTTCCCGGCTTACATTATATATGTAATAAAAAACACTACAATAAAATTGAATTAATATAATGTTTAATTAAAATTAAACCTTTAACTTTGCCGCACATTAATTAACTAAATACATGCTTTATGAGTAATAAAATATTTTTTCTACTTTCTCTATTTTGTGTTCTTATATCCTCCTGTGAAAACGAAGATGATATGGTAACATCTATACTTTTAGACAAGTCGGATATGACTTTGAAGCCCGGAGAAACTTATCAATTTACGGTAAAAGGCTCTCCTTCTAAAGCGAAGTTGCCTAAAATTAATTGGGGGATATATCCTGTAAATGCAAACAATCATTTGGCAAAAATAGATTCACACGGGAAACTAACAGCCTTGAAGCCAGGGAACTTTACAGTAAATGCCTGGATTGGAGATGATGATATAACGGATTTGTTATATATTGATAATGCAGTAATAAAGGCTGTGTGTAATGTGACGGTTGAGCCTATAGAAGCTACTGGCATATCTATAGATAAGAAAGAGATTGTGTTTAATGGAGAACAAAGTTTGATTTTGGATGCTTCTATTGAACCTCAGGGTGCTACGAAGAAACTGGTCTTTTGGGAAATAGATAATTCGGAAATTGCAAGTTTAGAATCAGGTAAAGACAATTCGGTTATTGTAACAGCGCTAAAGGCAGGAGAAGCTACAATTACAGCACGTGCAGGGTTTGAATCTTCTATAACTTCAACATGCAAAGTGAAGGTTAATCCTGTTGTAGCACAAGGTTTTTCTTTGAAAGAAAATGAAAAAAATGTAAGGGTGGGAGATGTTTTTACTATAGAATCAATAATCACTCCTGCATATGCAACAAAAGAAAACATAGCATGGGAGATTTCTGATGTAAATATTGCAAAGATTAATGAAGACAATAGTATATCTGCCATGTCTCCTGGAAAATGTATAGTTAAGGCTATTTTGGGAAATACAGGGTTAGAGGCTACTTGTGAGCTGACAGTAGAACCCATTTTGTTGGAATCTATAAGTTTTGATAACCTTACATATAAAATTGAAGTTGGAGGACAAAAACAGTTAAATGTTGTGTTTACACCAGAAAACGCAACTAATAAGAATGTGATATGGACTTCATCCGACCCTGTGATTGCTCCGGTTGATGAAAATGGAGTGGTTTTAGGGAATACATCAGGAAGAGTACAAGTTACGGCAACGTCAGAAGATGGCGGACATGTGGCAAACTGTACTGTTTATATTGTGTCATTAGGAAGTATGATGGATGTTTATTTCCCTACGTCTTCTTTGATTATTAATTCGGGATATTATACGGGCGTTATGTCATGTGCCATAAAGAACAATAGCTCAAAGACTATAAAACTTACGAAGTTTCAAGTTTTTTCTACTGGAAGCGGTAGTGTTCCTATTGAGATTACTGATGAGGCGAAATTAGGATATTTATCTTCTGGAGAAACAAGAATTTTACAGTTTAGATTATCACATGTTTATGAGCCAGGATTTAAGTGGGAGTTTGAATGTGATGGTCATTATTTTTCTGCTTATGGAAGTTATAAACAGTAATTTTTACTGTTAAGCAATCATCAAGTCAAGCGGAGTTCTCCGCTTTTCTTGTTTTGTGGCATATGAATTATAATTAATCGGATTTGTTAAAAAGCTGATTTATCGGATATTTATTTGTTTATTTGTTTGTTCTTTCGTTCGTCCTTTCTATATTTGTGCATTAATATAATACAAATGGGTAATTGGAGTGAAAGGCAAGAAGTTAAGAAAGAGGGCAAGGAAAAAGAGAAAATAAGCCGAGAGACGCTTGGAAAGTTCTTTTATGATTTGGCAAAAACATCATTTGCTGCAATGGTAGCAGGTGGGGCTGTGTCATTTTTCACAAGTTCAAACAATGAGTTATATTGGCTTTTGCTTTTGATTGGAGCTTTTTCAACAATAGTATTTGCTTATATTGGTTATAAAGTGATAAGGAGGTAATTATGGAAGGTCTATTAATCGTTTTAGGAGGTTCTGGGGCTTTAGCCCTTTTATTTGCTCTTTGGCTGAATACTCGAAAAGGCAAGAAGTGGCTTGCAAGCTTATAAATTGACTATTATTTAGGTAAAACAATAAAGCCAGACATTAAGCCTGGCTTTTTCTTTGCATGACATCCCCATCGGTTTCCACAATACAATCTTCTCCATGAATGTAAACATATACCGATGCTATATCCTTTTGGATAACATTTACTTTTGCCCGGTCGTACACGTTAATGAATACCTTGCAATACTGTGAACAGTCAATGGTTACTTCGCTGTCATGGCGCACGTAAATATCACATACGGAAAAGCCATCAAATAGGAGAGTACCTTTACAATTTCCGTTCAAAACAGAAATTTGTGACATGTTGCGTTTCTGCACATCTTCATCCACAAAAATATTATTCTTGTGGAGAAGGTCTTTGTCGAAGTGTTCTTTTATGAAAGTGTTGGTAGGGTAATTGTGCTTAATGGCAAAATCAATCCCATGCAGATACTTGTCAATTAATCCTTGTTGGGTAGGATTCCCCCATGCGTGTTGCCACGGTTGGCATAAACCAAACGTAATAGCTTGGTTCAGTAATGTTTTGCTTAAATCCTTTTCGTTCATAACATATTATATTTTGATTTTTCTACCACTTCTGTCTATTACTATACTTAGCATATCTCTAACTTCTTGTACTAAAGCAACGTTTGCTTCGGTATTTTGGGCACTTCTTAACGTATTATTGGCTATCGCCCTCAATTGAGTAAGTTGTTGTTCGGCTATAACATTATATTTCGGAAGAATCTCGTTTCCCCACTTTTCAAGCAAAGCGCGTTTTACACTTACATCTGCACGAATACCGTTTATGTAAGAAGCTAAAATATTGGCGGTTTCTTCTGTAATGTTTTCTTGTATCCCTTTGGAAAGAGTGTTTGAAGCGCTTGTCTCTTCAAGGCTTATTCCCATTTTTTTTGCAGCAGCATTTAGATAATCCCATATTTTCTTTGAGTCTGATATTGTCCCTCGAAGGCTTCCAAGTTGCTGCATTAGTCCGGCTGCCTCTTGTTCCGTCAGATTTGTACCCCCGGCGGAACTGTCTGTAAATATACCTTTATCTCCAAACAGATAATCTCTTAGCTTATTCATGGCAGGTTTTATGACATTCAGAGAAATCATCTCCTTTATGACATTGCGCATAATATCAGCTACCGTATCATCAAAAGCCTTTGCTGCATCTTCTCCGTTGGCGAACGCATTGACTAACGCTTCTGATATTTGGTCTGACCATCCCTTTAAGTCTATACCGAATTGTTCGCTTGCCAAATCTTCATAGAAATACTTGATTTGCTCGCCTAACTCGATATACTGCTGCTTGTAGTCCTCTATTTTAGAAGCATCCGAATCTTTCTTGTCTTGTTCCGCCTCCATTTGCTTTTGCACCTCTTCTTGTTGCTTTTGAAGATTTGCAATCATCTCTTTGGATTGGCTTTGGGTAACAGCACCCAATTGCCGTTCTATGACAGATTGAAGATTCTTATAGTCATTGGAAAGCTTTTTCACTTCCAGTTGCGAACGTTGGATTGCTTTATCCAGCTTCTTATCATGGGCTTTGGCTATGCTTCCTATTATTCCGGTAATACCGCTGACTACACCCGTAGCCCCTTGCATGATAGCCATCGGATTGCCGGAAGATATACCAGCGAAAAGGGTAGCTCCGCTTTGAGCTGTATTCAATAATCCACCCGCAACTTCTTGTACAGTGCTTAGAGTGTCTCCCATACTGTCATTCCCTAAGGCATCAAATGCTGACCCTAAATCTCCCAAAGTGCCGATAAGAAGATTAGCCATGTCGACAATATCTCCAAAGCCTACTTGAACTTTATCGGAAGCCTCATTTTGTTCATCCTGCGCATCAGTTACTTCTTTTTCCGCATCTGCCAACGTTTTTAATTTTGGAGTTAATTTATCGACGACTTTAGCCTGATAAGATAAGCCGCCATCCGTTTTCTTGGTTCCCGTATGGCTCGTTTCAGAAACACCAGTAGTAACTTCACCGCCATCCTGGATAAACCCAAGTTCTTTTTGAGCCTTTTTCAGTTTTTCAGTGGCTTCCGCATACTCTTTTATTCCGTCTGATAATGTCTTGAAAGGGTTTCTGCTTTCACTTTCGTCACGTAGCTTTTTTAATACATTGACAAGCTCTTTAAACTCGTTGACTTTTAGACTTTGCCCGGTCGTATTTTTAAACTCTTCCAGGTTCTTGATTAGCCTGCTAAGAGTTGCAGAAGAAAGTCTGTCAAGGTCGTCAAAGGTCTTAGCCCAGTCTTCCGAACTCTTGAATTGTTCAAATTTGGTTGATGCAGCATCTTCGCTCGCTTTCTTTTTCCTTTGTGCTATAAGCCTGTCGGTCGCTTCTTCGCCTAATTGACCTCTTTGGCTTTCAATATCTGCCAAGTCCTTTTGAAGATTACGCTCAATATCCTTTATCTTTTGGGCATAATCTTTATAATCCTCAATCATGCCTAAAAGGTTTTCAAGGCTTTCTGAACGCATTTTCTTACTCTCCTCGTTGATTGATTGGTATAGTTTCAGAATTACTCCTTCCCCAAACTGTTTCTTTACATCATCCTCTTTCATGGCAAGGACATCTGTAACGGAGAATTTACTTCCCGTATTTTCAAGCGCTTTGGAAAGTTGGTTGCGCAAATCATCTACTACACTTTTGAATGAGACCTCTCCGCCGAAAGCGATGTTCATGGAAAGAGATTTGTTGCCGGAAGCATTGAATAGCTTCTTATATAAATCCCACTTTTCTCCGGTTTGGGAAACGTACTTTTCTATCTCCTTTAAGGCATCATCAACTTCTTTCTTCGCACTGTCAATTCCCGCCTTGTCAATCTTGATACCAAGAGAAATGTATAAATCTTCTTGCTTCTCTTTGCTTCGGTCTAACTGCCCTTGAATGTATTTGTAAGCCTTGCTTGGGTCGTTCAAGTCCAAATTAACACCTTTCCCGTCAAAGGCGAATGAAAACTCGGGCATACTTTTCACCCTTTGGGATGCCGCCTCGTCCCCTTCTATCTTTCTCCATTTATCATAGCTGGAAATGGCTTTGTCTATGAGGTCGGTACGCTCTTTCCATTGCTCGGCGATAGGGTCTTTTGTGTTTCCAGAAGATTTTTCTAATCCCCCTAAAGCCTTATATATTGTCCTGGTAACTTCAAGTTCCTTATTGTAGGATGCCAGTTGTTTTTCTGAATATTTATTTCCAGATGCAAACGCCTTTGTTTTTTTCTCCAAATCACTGATATTACCGGAAAGCATCTCCATGTATTTTTCGTAAGAATCTCCTGCTTTGGGCTTTAAGGCATCCATGTCGCCAGCAAGTCTGTTTGCTTCTTTTTCCCAATCAGCCAAAGGCTTACTTATATTAATTTGGCTCATGGAATGATAAGATTGTCTGGCTGTGTCTATAATGTTGGCTAAGTCCAAGCTTTGCTTCTCCAGTTCCAATAGTCTGTTTCTTGCTTTAGTGATGTCTTCCGGCTTGTATTTTGCGAAAGACAACTCTTTTCCGTTCTCATCAAATCTTCTATATCCCCCTTCCCTGATAATACTGGCAAGTTTTTCCCTTTCGGAATCAATGCTTTGCTTTTGTATTTGAGCGTTTGCCATTGTTCCGATAAACTGTTTCTTGTATAAATCTTTCTGTTCTTGTGATAATTTTCGCATCTTATCAACAGAAAGAGATATTGCTACTCCGTATTTATCCGTTTGAGTAACTGCATCTTTGAATGTATTGGCGAGATTTTTTGTAATTCGCCCTAATTCTCGACTTTCTTCTGTACTTTTATTGGCTTTTTTGCTAAGGGTCTCGTATCGGTCAATAAGGCTGTCGACGGCTTTATTCCCTTGCATCTTATCGTTCGTATCGGCAATCGTCTTATTTAAGTCTGTAATAACCTCTGTTGTTGTTTTTGCTTCTTCTCTGAACGCATAAAACAGTGCTACAATTCCAGATAAAGCCCCTAATAATAAACCTAATGGGTTAGCCTTTGTCACTAATCCAAGTAGCGCGATAGCGTCTTTTAGACTTCTAACACTTGCAGTTAATGATATGAAAGTTTTTATTAGTTTGAGGTTTACTGAAGATGCTAATAGAGCCATTGTTTTATAAGTACCAAATGAGGCTATTATTGGAATGATTACTTTAGCAAAATCTTTCCAATGTTTCATTAAATCAGTGAGCAGCTCTAAGCTATCTGAAAGTACACCGCTATTGCCTTCCGCAATGTCAGCCATCATAACATCCCAAGCGTCCTGCAAGTTGCTCCATTTGCCAGCAAGGCTTTCCGCAAGGGCTTCCTGCATGTTGTAGAATTTGCCGCCTTCATCGGTCAGCTCCCAAAGGACATCCTTCACCATGCCGAAGCTGACCTCTTTCCGGCTGATTTTATCGAATACGTCTCCGGCGGAAGTTGCCACTCCCGTAAGCTTAGTAAGCCGTTTCGCCAACTCGTCCACCAACGGAATACCAGCCTCGGTAAACTGCCTCAATTCCTGCCCACGGAGAAAAGCTGCACTGCGCACCTGCCCGTACGCCAATATGATACGTCCCATATCGACACCCACACCTGCGGAAATGTCGGCAAGTCGTTTGGTCGTATCGTAAAGCTCTTCATACGGAATGCTGTATGCGGACAATTGTTTGGTGTATGAAGCCAGTTCTTTGAACTGAAACGGAGAGACAACCGCCAAATCCTTAATGCGATTGAATATGGTTTCCGCCTTCATACTGTCTCCAAGAATGGAGGTAAGGGCAATGCGTTGTTTCTGAAACTCTCCGCCAATGGTATATAATCCCCTTACAAAACGCTCTAAAGTGTATATGGAATACACATTGGCGATTTGATTTTTCAGTTCTCCGGCTATCCGTGATTGAGAAGACATTGTAGTGTTTGTCCTCTTCATTGCCGCATTGTGCGTATCGGAAGCCTTTGCAGCCTGCATTCGGGCAATCCTAAGCTGTTCAAGGGCTTTTTGTGAGTTAACGTAAGCATCTGCACGGATTATCTGCGAAACTCCCCTCATGGCTCTTAGTTCGCTTGCATCAACGCCATGTCCTTTAAAAGCTTCCTTGAGTTTTTTAATACTTTCGCTATCTACATCCAGCTTTACCTTGTAGGTCTTGTTTTTCAGCAAGGCTTCTACCTTGTCTTCAATCTCCTTTATATCTACTTTTAATCCAACCTTTGCACTGGTCGTGACGTGCATATTCACAAGTTTTTTCTTGATAGCTTCGTACTCTTGTTCTGTATAATCTTTCAAGTGAACGCCAAAATTCAAATTTCCGAGGTCTGCCATATTTATTCTTGTTTTGTATCTTGGGGGATAGCGTTAATACCGTTTACTATAAAATCATTGAGGGAAAGTCTTTGCCCTTTCATTTCCCGCTCTTTTCTCTTTTCTTCCCACTTCCTTTTTAAATCTTCCATTTCTTTCGCTGTGTGCGTTTTTTGTTCTGTGTCTGCTTTGTCATACACTACAATCGGAGCATCGCACATCAGAAGTTCGTATTGAGCACAGGTCAATACCCAGTCCATATACCAATTAGGGATATTAATCATTCCCCAAAGAAGAATTAACGGTCGTGTCAGCTCTGGGTGTTTTTCTCCGTTTGCAAATGCTGCTCCTGCCGAAGTTCTTGAAGGATACGTTCTGCTTCCTTTCTCGTCATCGTCATTATCGTGTCTCTCATTCCGGTCAAGAACATGGTAGCATTCAAGTATTCCAGTTTCTGCAATTCCACTTTTTTTTTACCGATAACAACAATATCGGTTAACTCTGTGTCTGTGTATTTTTTCCATAGCATACGCCAGTATATCCAATGGAAAAGTCTTATCTTCCACCAATTATTCAGAATAATGAGAGAGGCACACTTGGCAGTAACTTCATCCTCACTTTTGCAGGAATGTAAGACATGGGTTAATTTTCGTATTGTTCCACGGTGCAGCCATTTTATACCGAACTTTTTTCCTCTTATCGTAATATAATCTATGCTGTTCTCCAGTACATCGTCAAGCGTTTTCTGCTCTGCTGTGGTAGGTTGGTTTATTGTTTTATCGTTCATGCTGTGTTATTGTGATGTGTGAAAAAGGAGAAGGCGGCGGCAATAACGCACACCGCCATATTTTTAAATCAAAGAACCGTCCTGGGTAACTTCCACCGCACTGAACTCATTGGCGGTGAATACGCTGACTGTAGCAGTTCTTTTTGCTCCGCTATTCTCGTCGACTTTGACCGTCACCACTTTCCCGCTAACCGAGGTTTTGCACCATGTTTCCGTTGATGAAGCAGAGACAGAGCTTTCCTTGGTTGTTGCGGTAATGGTTTTCCCTGTATTATCTGCCGCGCTGGTAAAAGACAGGGAAGCTGGAGCTACGGTCAGTCGGCTTTTTTTGTCAAGAAAGCGATATTATCTTCGGAAGAGGAGTCGGACGAAGCGCCATCTTCAAGTTCAATAGTTCCGCTGAGCGCAAAAGCAAATGGGGTAGTGGACGCATTCTCAAACAAGGGGCGTGCGTATACGGCCATTCTTTTTACAAGCAGACATTTTTCTCCGTCGTCACTTATAAGCGCAAATCCTACGTTCAGCTTCTTGCTGTTTAGCACAGTAGAGAATCCCTTGAATTGCTGGTTGTTGATAGTCGCTTGCGCTATTTCAGTGGTTTTCCCAAGAAAATATTCTACCAATTCCTTGCTTACACTTGGAACGGTAGCAGCGAAAGTAATATCTCCTGCTGTACTGGTGACAGCCCAACCCGCTTGCAGACCGTGCACCTTTGTACGGTTTAATGTCGGTTCTGCTTGGGACAAGGAAAGGGTATCTACGGTAACGGGCAAATCAAAATCCGGAGTTACCGTGGCAAAATTTGCAATGCCACCCTTTACCAACATAATGGATGAAAGACCGCTAAATACATCTTTCAATTCCTGCTTTGTTTTCATTGCCATAATAAATAGTTTTAATCGTTTTATTTTATGTTTATTTTATCACAAGGTCAGTCCTTATCAATGTTGCGCTGAACCCTAATCCGTCATTTCCTTTCAAGGTCAA
>UMFI01023387.1_pt1 | contig 15541 bp, 5 predicted proteins | sample 1964951 | NCBI WGS metagenome assembly UMFI01 (sample SAMEA4836040, study PRJEB28245) | human gut metagenome | biome: gut microbiome; material: fecal sample | place: Denmark | collected 2008 | reverse complement strand
TGATCTTCAGGATAGTCGAAACGAATACCCATCAAATCTACAACACCGGAGAAATTGTAGGTGTAATCCAAAGCCAAATCCCCACTCGGGTTGATTGTCCATTGAGCTTTATCCAAATTACCCAGTTTATAATTGGCGGTAACAATCAGATCACCTCCATCTTGTTTTACGTCCAGTTTCGTAAATACGGCAGCATCAGGGAATTCGCTATATGTACGGTCTTTTTCTTTTGCTTTCTCATCATCATGGTTATAGAACTGATCCAATGAGCGGTCTGCACGACGGGCTCCAATGAAACGGGGGCCATTGGCGAAACTAATCTTACGGTTATCTACAGATACCCCTTTCAGTTGTCCGTCTTTCTTTGAGAAGATGAATGTACGCTTATTCGCTTTCACAGTAAGATCATTTTCTGTCTCTGTATAAGTAGGACGACTGGACAAGGGAGAAAGCTGTTCTGTCTGCTGATTCAGTTTGTTGACCGGGAAAGTCCAGCGCCAAAGTTCATGACCGTATTTATCAATAGCTGTCAGGTAAAGAGCATCTGTATCAGCGAGGATATTTGTTCTTATATCTAAGACACCTGCCGAATGAGCAGCCACGTCACTGCCTTGCACTTCACCTTCTTTCAGTACTTGAACAGCGGCATTGGAAGCATCTGTTGCCAGCGGGAATTTTACTTGCTTCCAAAGGAAACGGCAAGTATTCAGATTCAGATAATCGTAACGGTTTTCTACAGAGAATTTGCCATCAAATTGCTTGTCGATAGAAGTATTCATGATTTGCACCGGACTCCATAACTGCTTGATAGTGTAGTAGCTACCCTCCTTTTCGTGATGTGGTCCTACAATACCGTCTGCTCCAAAGTTTCCTTGGTTATCAATGAATCCGTCCATATCTACACGCTTCACACCTTCGTCTGCCAATACCCAAAGGAAGCCACCGATGCAACGGGGATGCTTGCGCATCATTTCCCAATAATCATATAATCCGGCGCCATGGCCGCCATCATACAAACCGTGCAAGAATTCCGTAGGCATAAAGATTTCTGGTAAGCGCATGTAGTTCTGGCTTTCTCCGTAAGAGCGGTAATGCATGGTTTCAAAACCGGAGAAGTTACCTTGCGGGTGAATAACCGGACGTTTCTGCGGATCGTATTTATGAAACTCTCCATCCAGTTCGGTATTCCATCCTTTTTCATTACCATTACTCCACCAAATAATAGACGGATGATTCACGTCACGTTCTATCATGCCTTCAATCAGACGTACTCCGGTGGGGGTATCATACTTGCCATGCCAGCCTCCCAACTCATCCATCACATAAAGTCCGAGAGAATCACAGGCTTCCAAAAATTCCGGGTCAGCCGGATAATGGCTCAAACGGACGGAATTCATATTCATGCTTTTCATCAAAAGAACGTCTTCGATATTCTTCGCTTTACTTAATGTACGGCCACTTTCAGGACGGAAGCTATGACGATTGACACCACGTACATTGATACGTACTCCGTTTATATAAAGTCCGTCGCTTTCGCGTACTTCAATCGTGCGGAAACCAAAATTTTCCGTTTCACTATGCAAAACCTTACCGGCCTTATCCAATAGAGAGAATTGTGCTTTATAAAGATTCGGAGTTTCCGCTGTCCACAGTGCAGGGTTAGATACATTCAGTTGCAGGGAAGTCCAGTCACCTCCAGCTTTTACGGGTACGGTGGTTTCCGTTATCTTTTTTCCTTTTTTATCTAAAATCTGTGTACGGATGCTCATTCCGTCATTAGAAATATTTGTGTAGCAGTTGGCACGGAAAGTTCCATCCATCTTTGCGTCAATGGCAATGTGCCGCAGGTTTACGGCTGGTTTCACCTCCAGGAACACCGGACGGAAGATACCGCCGAAATTCCAATAATCAGCACGACGTTCGGCAAGGTTCACACTGGCATTTTCACTCTCTTTGGCAACAGTGACTTCCAGTAAATTCTTTTTGCCATATTTCAGGAAATCCGTGACGTTGTACGAAAAACGATAGAAGGCTCCCTGATGTTTGGAACCAACTTTGCGTCCGTTCACTTTTACTTCCGTATCTGTCATTGAAGCTTCGAATACAAGATTGACCTGTTTGCCGCGGAATTTTTCCGGAACTTCAAACTCATACTTATACATACCTTTTTCATTGGCAACGCCTTCAGGGAATGGTTTACCATAGAAAGTGATTCCATACTGATAGGTGCCGAATCCTTGCAGCTCCCAACAGGAAGGTACACCGATTTTCGTCCATTTGCCGGAATTGCGCCCGTCGGTACAAAAGAAGTCCCATTCAACCATATCGTCGCATCCGTGACCGGAAAGATATTGCCTTTCCGTTTGTGGAAGGTTTTGAGCAGCCAAGGTAGTTGCCAACGCCAAGGTCGATAATAAAGTGGTTACTTTTTTCATTGTTACTTTTATAATTGTGTTAGTTATTTATTGCTATCATTGTTTACTACTGATACGGATATGCAGCGTATGTTCTTTTTTCTCTATGGCATATTTCTTCAATACACCCGGTCCACAACTACTGTTTCCTAATCCAAGTACGGCAACATCCATACTAAGAATAACTTCTGCACGTGGTTTTAAATTACAATCGTGAGTTTCTTCATAGATGTCTTGTACGGTGTAATGCAGGGCAGATGCAGAAAATACGTTTTCTACCGCGTCAACACGAATACCTTTATTCTGTTTGTCGGTCAGGGTCAGATAATGCACTTCCTCTTTGTTCCCACTGTCCTGCGGACGTGGATAATGTACGTACTGTTCTGCAACGCTTCCTTTCCAAAGCCCTATCATAGCAGATGTTTTGCGGTCAGGATAGTTATCCTGTGGCCCTCTGCCATACCAGGTAAATGTATCATAAGCAGGCGCCAGACAGAATGCGATTCCTAAACGGGGAAGTTCAGGAAGAACTCCTTGTGGCAAGAAAGTTGTTTTCAGATCAATCGTTCCATCTGAAAAGACCGTATAGACAGAAGTCGTCACCACTTTTCCTTCTTTATATAAATTACTTGTTTGAATCTGGACAATGACCGCCCCGTCTGCACGTTTTTCATGGTGGAAAGATTCCAGATTTATCTGCGGATGATCCATTCCATGCAATTTCCAGTCTTTAGCCAACCAGTTTCCGAAGCTCTTGTCATTATCTGTCGGAGCACGGAAAACTTGAGTGACAGGCTGAACCGGAAAATCATTGATGTAAGCCAACATTTCTTTGTCCTTATATATAAGGGAAGTCATACTTCCGTTCACTTTCTTTTCCCACTGGACAGAAAAACCGTGCCCACTAATCAATAAAGATTTATCATCCTCTTTCACCTGAAGTGCTCCTTTATTAATCAGATCGGCAGAAGCTAAATCTCCTTTCTGCAAGCAGAATTGTTCCCAGGCCACTTCATGTCCTGCCTTTGCCCAAAGAGCATCCGATTTCAAAACAATGCTTACTTTCAGTTGGCAATCGGAAAGAGGTTTCAATGATCGGAAAGTCGGCAAACCGATTGTGCCACTTTCCCCTGGAGCTATTTCCGGCAATGTTATTTCTCCCCGTTCTTTCTCCTTACCATCCACTGATAATGTCCACAGACAACGATAAAGTGATAAATCAATATGATGATTTCGGTTGGTTACTCTCAACTCTCCATTCTCAACTCTCAACTCAACCGGTGCATATACCTTCTTTACCTCCCAATATTTAGGCGTAGTTACACGGTCACTCATCAGTAATCCATTAAAGCAGAAAGCTTTTAAATTCGGCTTATCGCCAAAGTCACCGCCGTAAGCCACCATGGTACGGCCATCGGGTAATGTCTTGTAGATTCCCTGATCTACCCAATCCCATATAAAACCACCCAGCATACGGGGATTGCTATATATCTCATCCCAATATTCCTTGAAATTTCCTAATGCATTCCCCATGGAATGTGCATATTCACTCGTCATTACCGGACGGTCGTCATTGGTACGCTCCGCAATCTCCAGCAACCGCTCCCAACGTGCATTTTCAGCGCGTTCCTTATCCTCTCCCTCTGCAATGCCGGGATTTAAGTATTCCTGTTTCACCCGGGTATAAAAGCGGCTGATAACATCGACCGTCTTCGGGTCAGGATTTCCGTCCACTCCCTGCGCCCCCTCATAGTGTACAGGACGAGTGGGATCGAAATCATGCAGCCATGCCGAAATAGCAGCGAAGTTCGGTCCGTAACCGCTTTCGTTTCCCATGCTCCACATTACAATACATGGATAATTCTTATCACGTTCCGCCATACGGACCGCACGGTCCATAAATGCTGCATGCCAGTCGGGGGTACTTGCGAGTGTTCCACGCAATCCGTGTTCTTCTATATCCGCTTCGTCCATCACGTACAATCCCAAGCTGTCGCATAGCTCGTACCAACGGCTTACATTCGGGTAATGACTGGTGCGCACAGCATTTATATTTGCCTGCTTCATTAAAAGAATATCCTGAAGCATCCGTTCTTCGCTCATGACACGTGCCGTCCGTGGATCATGTTCGTGGCGGTTCACTCCACGAAAACGAACCGGATTACCGTTCACTAACAGTTGTCCTTTTTTGATTTCTACAGAGCGGAAGCCCACGGCCTGTTCTATCTGTTCTATGACTTTTCCTTCTCCATTTTGGAGAGTTAAGTGTAATTTATAAAGATAGGGTGTTTCTGCCGTCCATCTTTCCGGCGATTTTATAATGGCTGACAAACGTCCCATCTTACGCGGGCCACGCTGCGGATACCATTCATTCATCCGGCTTGCTTTATGCTCCAAATCAAGCATATCTTCCACATCGCCTTTCAATGTGGCAACTTCTTTGCCTGAAGCATCCTTTAATACTCCCTGTAAGACATACCCTTTTCCAGTCATCCCTCGATATACACTGAATTGCGGATCAATCTGCAAAATAAAGTCTTCATAATCACCAGCAGATGCAGGAAGAGTGCGTACCGCATAATCACGGACATGAATATCCGGCGTATGTATCAGATGAATACTACGATGAATACCACCAAAACGCCAGAAATCCTGATCTTCCAGATAAGAACCGTCACTATATCGGTAGACTTCCAGTGAAATTTGATTTTCTCCGGATTTCAGATACTTCGTGACATTAAATTCACTCGGTTCCATACTGCCTTGGCTATACCCTACCCGTTCGCCATTGATCCAAACATAAAAGGCGCTCATTACGCCCTCAAACCGTAGAAAAGTCTGTCCATTCGCTTCCCATCCGGCCGGCAAGACAAAGGTACGCCGATATTGCCCTACCGGGTTTCGTTCTTTATACGTGGTATAGTCAGTTTTCGGTTCTCCCATCACCCGTGGAGGATCTATTTTAAACGGATAGCCTGCTGAAACATAGATAGGCGTGCCATATCCGTTCACTTCCCAATTGGCGGGAACAGGAAAATCCGTCCAATCTTTATCATTAAAATTTGTTTGATAGAAATTCACGACTCTTTCATTGGGAACGGGAGTCCAACGGAATTTCCAGGTTCCGTCTAAAGAGATTGAGCCGTCTCCTTTCTGTACAGAGAAAGGGGTAAAAGCGGCTCTTGCCGGTTCACGATTGATCTGAAGAACATGATGATTCTCCCAATCATGCATTGTTTGTGCCTGTGTAGGACTTACAAACAATGCGCCAAGCAGTAAAGTATATATTTTCATTCGTTCTTTTTTCTTCATATCAAGTAGACGGACGAAAGGGTATTTTGTACCCCTTTCTTTTACAGAAATATTAAAGAACAATAAAAGGAGTAACACTCTATGAAGAAAATCTTTATCAACGGGAATTAAAGTTGATGAAGGAACTCCCTATTTCTAATGTCTGGATGGAAAAATTGCTCCGTTTGAGTATGTCATTGAAGTACAATCCAAAGTTTACCAATAAGGAAGAAATACTGGCTTTGTATGACAGATTAAACGAAGAACAGAAAGCTTCCATTGAAGGACAAGAAATCAGGGTTAATCTCTTTCCTCCTAAAACGGTGAAAGAAGGAGATGACATGGCAGATGCCGATCTTTTTGATTTAGATGGAAAGGTGCATCATTTGGCTGATTTCAAAGGAAAATATATGTTACTTGATTTCTGGAGCAGCGGTTGTGGTCCCTGCATCATGGCTTTGCCCGAAATGAAAGAGATTCAAGAGCAATATAAAGACCGACTCACCATCATCAGTTTGAGTTCGGATACACAAACTAGGTGGAAAGCTGCTTCTGCGCAACATGAAATGACTTGGCAAAACTTAAGCGACTTGAAACAGACTGCAGGACTATATGCTGTGTATGACGTCAACGGTATTCCGAATTATGTTCTTATCTCTCCCGAAGGCAAAATCGTGAAAATGTGGTCGGGCTATGGTAAAGGCAGCTTGAAATTAAAGATGCGTAGATATTTGGATGCACCAAAGCGTGAAATGAGTATCACCGGGGACACCAATAGAAAAGTCGTTAATCATCCGAGTTTTGAATCAACCAATACTGATATTCTTGAAGTGAAGCAGGTAGAATTGACTGACACAGCCACTATCGTTCATTTTTATGCATATTACATACCCAAATACTGGATACAAGTAAGTGTAAATGCCAAACTAGTAGACGAGCAAGGTGCATCATACACATTACAAAAAGCTGACGGCATTACCCCCGGTAAGCATTTCTTTCTGCCTGAAAGCGGAGAAGCCGAATTTTCCCTAACTTTCAAACCATTACCTCTCAAAACTAAATCATTCAATTTCACAGAAGGAACAGCCAAAAACGATTGGCAAATAAATGGAGTAAAACTTACCAAATAAAGAAAGAAATAAAAACGGGACACTGAAAAGCTATGTATACTTCCAAGTGTCCCGTTTTTTATTTATTGAATATCCAATGCGTCAAAAGCAATTCCGTCCATATTTTCTGCCGAAAGTAATACTTTGTAATGTCCGGCATTGATAAAGGTTCCGGTGGTGGTGCTCATCATCTTCCATTTATCCGGTGTTTCCGGGAAGTTCAATACGTCCTCTTTCAATACTACTCCTTTTGAATCAATGAATTTCATTAAGACAGGTATTGGCTTTCCGGTAGTGTTCATATATTTAAAGCGAAGGGCGTACACTTGCGCCAACCCGGTAGAAACATTCCATTCAATGCTGTTGCCTTTTCCTTTACCAAAAAACACTCCCATCTGTTTGCGATGTTCTTTCTTTTGGAATTTGCCTTTCAGTACAGCCGTTTCTGCTTCGTATGATATACTGACACGAGCATTTTTGTCTTCCGGAAGTAACTCTTTCGGAGTCTTTTCCATCACTTCTTTATCCGCCTTTTCCCAACTCCAGCCGGACGCAGGGAATATCGTCGGTTTCAGTTCCTGATTTGTGCTGGCAATAGCAATGCCTGAAATCAAGGCTTGTCCTGCTTTCACTTCCGGGAAATGAATTTTCAACATTCCCCCCTTCACTGTGGCATATACTACTTTCTTACAAACTCCGTCATGACCGCTTTCAGCCCAAATATCCAAGTCGTCTAATACAACAGAATCATTCACGGCAACATCGAATATACGCAGTCCTTCACAGTCGGTAGAAGCGCTTCCGCCCGTACCATGCCAAGGCTCTGTGAAATACAGTTCAATACGATATGTTCCGTCTGCCACAGGGAAACGATATTCCAACTGATGACGTCCGAAGCGGAAATGTTGGAATAACGTCCAGTCACGAGTGCCACGAATCGGATCATTGGTGGTACGTTGACTGGCAAGATAAGGATTCAGATCCTTGAAATTCTCCGCCCATGAACGGGAATAATTCGTATTGTCCTGCAACCAGAGCTGTCCGAAGCTATCTGTATAATCATCCCCTCCACAGTTGAGACGATACAGATAATTATATCCTGCCTCTCCTTTCAATATCTTTTTATCATCCTGATAAAGAAGTTCGAAGTTAGGGGCTTGCTCCAAGCCATTTAATAGGATCAGGTCTTCTGCCACCGGCTTACCTTTATAATATCCTACTGCACGAAGCACGTTATAACGAATATCCCGGTTTTCCCACATAAAATGAGTGCCTGTTCCGTTGTTCTTTTTACGTCCGAGGAAGGTTGCCTTTTCATTTGTCAGATCGTTGTATAGCAATACAGAATCACAATTGCTGTAAGCCTCGATAGTGGCACGGCGACGTCCTTTTTCAAAGCGGTTGGCCCATGTATGTGATACCAGGTAAACCATCGGGTCTTTTGCAGCCGGAACATAGTTGGCGCGATACATATAATATACGTCCAACGGTTCTTCCCACGGAGTAACCAATCCTTTATAATTGAACGGACCTACTTTATCTATCTTGCGATACGCTTCATCCGGCTGGCGGCGTCCGGGATTGTCATGACTGCTATATATCCACTGGAATTGTCCGCAAACACTATCTTTAGCCTGTTCTGCCAAACGGATTTTAGTTTCCATCAGCTGACACATACGGTCTTCACTCCACACTCCGTTCACCTGGAAATCTCCCGGTTCCGTATGCAGGTCGATGCTTCTCCACGCTCCATATTCCCCGTTCAATAATTGGTTCGCTTGAGAGAGCTCACAACCATATTTCGTCACATCTCCTCCATACGTCCCACTCCAATTCTGAATCACATTCCAGTCTGTACCCTCACCGCCATTACAGGTTGTTATGACACGCATTGTCTTTGCAGTCGGATCCATCTCCCGAATAATATCACTGCACTCCTGTGCAAACTCACGAGGCAAAGTGCTTTCATTCTGCAATCCCCACATTACCACTGACGGAGAATTACGACGTTCTTTCACCCATTGACGAAGCAACTTTTTAAAGTTCTCACGAAACTCCGGAGTGTCATACCACACGTGGGCGGAAAATTGTGTCCAAAACAAGATTCCCTCTTCATCCCAGTATTTTTGATAATCGAGATGATGGGGCTGATGAGCATCCCGGAACGCATTGAAACCGGCTGCACGTATCTGTTTTACCCTTGCGGCAACCTGTTCATTACTGAACGCATGGCTTTGTCCGAACTGATGCTCATACTCACATACTCCATTGATAAACACCGGCTTTCCATTCAGGTAAAAACGTCCGTCTCCATCGTTTCGTTTTACCGGCCAGCTAATGGTACGAATACCGAAGGGTGTCGAAATTTCATCCGTTGTCTTCGTATCGCGCTTAATCATGCTAGCCAATTTATAGAGATATGGATTTTCCGTATTCCACAAGACAGGATTCTCAACAGGAGCCTGTTGGCGAATCACTTTCATTTCTCCCGGAGCTAAAGTAACTTTCTCAACCAAACGGAAAACTTGTTTTCCATCGGCATTGCTTAGTTTATTGACTAACTCTACCGTTTCTGTTGTTTTACTATAGTTCTTTATCTCTGTTTCAACAAATACATTAGCGGCTTTTTCGTCATTCCAAATATGTACACCGAAAGGTTCTATACGAATCTCATCCGTTACTTCCAATACCACAGGACGGAAGATACCTAACGGTTGGGAACCCTCACTGAATCCCCATTCCGACGAACATCCTCCACATACCCAAGGCATATCGGCAATCATTTCAGGATGCTCGGCTTTCACTTCCAGGCGATTTACTCCCTGTTTCAATTCATCTGTGACATCCAAAGTCAACGTAGTGCGCCCTATGGGATGACGACCGAAGTCCTTTCCGTTCACTGTAATGGTGGCGTATGTACCCACTCCTTCAAAGCGAAGGAAATATTTTTTAAGTTGAGAGTTGAGAGTTGAGAATTGAGAGTTGTTGAGGGTGAAGTCCTTTTTGTAAAGAACGGTTCCGTGAAGATTGCCATGAGTCAATTGACGATACCCATAATAATCATCCCAGTTATGAGGTATATTCACAGTCTTTTCACTCTCAACTCTCAACTTTCCATTCTCAACTCTCCAAGTTTTCCAGCCTTCATTTAATTCAATAATTTGCCGGCGGTTCTTGATTTCTGGTTTCGGGAAACGGACAGCCGAACGTCCCATCGGCTTACTAGTAGCAATGGCAATGCCACGTTGCTCTGCGTTGTTTACCGCACAATAGAAATGATAAACCACTCCGTCATGTTTCACCACATAGCTTTTATGAGCAAACAATTCATCGTAATTCTTGGAGGGAATAATCAGGTCGGCCCCTTTCCAGTCGGTCCAGTGCACCAAATCATAGCTGGCAGCAAATGTATTGAATGCTTTATATTTACGCGAAGGTTCAAAAGCAGAGAAATAAAACATCACATACACATCTCCCATCTTTTGGATATGCGCATCTCCTGTAATGGTTCCATCAGCTTCATGCGCAAAGACCGGATTTCCGGAGTAGCGTTTCCATGTTTTCATATCTTTGGAAAGCGCAATGCCGACACGTTCGCCCTTTAAATTCGTTTCCGGATGATGCCCGCCCGCGTTGTAATACATCACAAACGGAGCTCCCAATGTTTTATCTTTATCCCAATAAACGGTACTCTTATATTGAGTTAGTTTTTCCCACCATTGGGCATCTTTATCATGGATGCTCAAAATCGGTTTGTCCAGAGATTCCCATTCATGTGCTGTAGAAATATTTCCTTTCGTCCATGCCAGTCCGACATAAAGCGGAGCTTTTACAGCTTCGTAGCCCGTTCCTTCACCACCGATATAAGTCATCCAATGGCGACCTTTATAAGTCTGAAGCTCGTAGCTTCCACCCCATTCCATATCCGGCAATGCAGGAAATCCGCCACGCTGATTGCAGTCCCATTTTCTATCCCGATAAGAAAGAACCCGTCCCAAAGTGCGCCATTCGAGCAAATTATCACTTTCTGCTATCCAGGTTTCGTAACCACGACCATCGGTTCCACCTTTACCGTTGTAAACCACATAAGTCATCAGCCACTTGTCTCCCTGGCGAAAAACGGTAGGACAATCAATCTTATGATAATTGTCTGCCGGGGCAACTGCGAGCCCGTACTTGTATGGTGTCTTTACTTCCTCGTAAATCTGCTCCATTCGTTCCTGCGGAACTTCCCGTTGCGCATACAGAGAGAAAGTGGTGGCTATACTAAAAACTGCCAGCAATAACTTCTTCATGATACTTTTTCTAATCGTTTAATACTTAATATTTCACCACAGAGGACACGGAGGACACAGAGGTTTAATCTTTTTTATTTATTATAGAGTAACACAGAGTCTCACGTATTTATAATCGCGTTTGTCGCTCTGTTTTACTTGCGGAAAAGAGAGAGAAGAACTCTGTGTCCTCCGTGTCCTCTGTGGTGAAATATAAATTCCCATTAATAAAACAACCAATCCATTGTCTCTTCATCCCCGGCAAGCCCGGCATTACGAACTTTCGTTTCCGCAGCCGTGAATCCTAACACTTGCAGATAACCTTTGGATAACATCAATGTATGCTTTCCAGCCGGAAAACTATATGCATGCACATTTGCCAAAGGCATTCCGTTGATACGGACAGCATTCGTCAACACGGGTTCCGCCTGACCGTAATCATTGGCTGATGCATCAATTTCCAGTTTCGGAGCTTTTGCATACTTTTTCTGGTCGTCTTTGAAATAAGCGACTAACAATTTCACCGGAGCATCCGTTTCGAAAGTGATGCTTGTGCCTTTCTCTCTCTGCTCATTTCCATTGAAGCGGAGCGCCTTCATTCCTTTCAATTCCGGAGCTACTGCTTCTATCTTACCTGGGACATCCACAAATAAAGAAATACCCTCATCCACTTTCACTGTCGGATAATTAGAGATCAGTTTCACGTTTGCAGGAGTCCAGGCAGCAATCTCGACAGTTTCAGTCACTGCATTTCCATTCTGTTTTTCTTTCAACAAAGCGAGGTTGGCTTTGAAATTCTCCAATTCCTTCTCATAGTGTACCAGCAGTTCTTTCCAAGTCTTATTCTTTCCATCATCTCCACCGATAGGAATACGACGTTGGGCAGTCTGCATACTGTTGGCATACAAGTAATGTTCGTCCGTCAGTTCCACCAATTTGCGATAGTGTTCCAAGCTTTGTTCCATCAAAGGAATAGCTTCTTCAAGATTCTTAATCTCTTTTCCCCATTGATAATCCAATACCAGTTTGGCAGCTTTCACTTTCAGGTTGAATGCATACGCAAACTCACGATAACAATGCATATCATTCTGTAAACGTGCAAATTCATCCTTATTTGAAGAGACGGAACCAGCTGCTTTATCAATAGCCGCTACTGCTTTATCTCCATGTTCTATTACTTGAGCAACAATATCCAAAGGCATTTCACCTACATGAGGTTGCTTTTTCCATTCTTTCTCTACATACTCTATCAGCTTCTCTCCTTCCGGTCCGCAGCTTTCATAGAATCCCGGATAGATCGTATATTTGTATGGATTGACAAGCTGACTCATAAACATACCCAGTAATAACGTTTGGCGATTTCCCTCTGTGATACCGAAGCGACGTAACAACTTCGGAGCGATCTCTCCGCTTTCTTCGTATGCTACACGGATATTACTTGCATTTTCGTCAGAGGTTCCGTAGAACTTGCCTAACTGATGGTCCCAGTAACCCATTTCATCTGTACGGTCGCGATGGCAGTTCCACGCATAGCGTCCCCAAGTCTGATACCAGATCCAATCACGATCCAATTGGAATTCACGTTCATTGTTCGGTAATTTGTCCGCCGTATAAGGCCAGTCCCAATATGAAGCCTGCGGATAAAGGTGCAACGCATTGGCACCGTGTACGTTGTGCATGGCAGTGACCGCCTTTTGTACGAAATCCGGAGAACCCCAGCGGAACGGTTCCAAATTTGCCAGGATATGTACGTTACTGATATGAATAGAACCCAACGAACTCAAATCCGTATGAATTTTCGACCAGGGACCACGAGGTTCGTAGGTAGTCAACGATTCACCATTATACTTATGCATCGTATAAAGATTCTTATAGAGCGGCAAGGCAGCGTCCATCACCAGTTTGCAGTCCGTGTCGTGTGCACGCAACAAAAGAGGCGGTTCATCCGTACGTCCCAATGCCTGTAATCCGTCTTTCACTCCCGGAATAATTGTTTTAGTAAACCATTCCACATCGTCCTCCACTGTACACATCGCTTCACCCAGACAAACAAGTAATCCTACATTGGGATATTTTTCAATGAAAGCGGTAATACTCTTGCGTGTATAATCGGCAATCAGAGGAGTAATAGGACGGTTACGGTCCTGTGTTTTCAGTCCGTAATGTTCAGCAAAAGGTTTGGAAAGAATGATATTATAAAACATCTGTATGACAAAGATACCGCGCTTGTCCGCTTCTTCCGTGAGGAAAGAGAACATTTCTTCGTTCATTTTGAAAGTTTCTTCATCTACTTCCAGCGCAAACGGATAATCTTCCAGTTTCACCAATGACGCAAACGGATGGCCATTCCAAAGGTACAGCGAATTCATGCGGTTGGCAACCAACATATCCAAGTATTTAATCCACTGTTCCTTATCATAAAACCAGGGGAAACTTTCCGGCGTATACGGATATTCGTATACACCATGCCCCGGCAGGTAGGTCATTTTCTGTAATCCTACACATGCACCACGCAATACCATTTCAGGACCGTCTTTCAGTTCCTCCGGGAAGTTCAACTTACCATCCGAATCATTCACACGGTCAATCAGTTCACGGCATCCGTAAATGACACCACTCCCATCCCTGCCGGACACTCTGGTCAGATTGCCCGTCGTCGAAATATGAAAACCTTCTTTCTTGAGCGTCGTGTCATTTACTTCCGTCAAAAGAATCGTTTTGATTTCGGGATCGGAGAATGTCGTGTCTCCCTGTTGCATCATTACCTGATAACCGGCTTTATCCAAGGTAGTCTGTAACTGCTCCGCACCAAACAGAACACGATTTGACGCATCCGGCGGAGTCATAATCTTCACGGTTTGCCTGCCACACGCTGCCAAAAAAAGTGTGCATGCCGCAAACATGAATAATCTGGTATTTTTCATTCTTCTGATATATATTATAGATTATATAATTCATTTCTTCACTAAGAGAAAGACGAAATAATCCCCTGTTTGTACTCATTTGTCTGTTTTTTCATTTTTCGACACCATACTTCCACTTTCGTCTTTCCAGCAATTATCTCTTTTTCTTTATACCGGATAATGTATTGCAAAGCCATCTCCCCATTGGTGAAGTATTTTTTTAGTAAAGTATCATTTATGGTATTGTACGTATGGTATTTAATGAATTGCTTGTTTTTTGATTTTGGTATGGATCGTAAATCATGTATGCAAGCCGGTATATATTTACCGAAGTCAGTACGTTTGACTCGTACATCAATTGTTTTTTGGTAATTCTAGAAGATTTTTCTTAGTGTCTTATACAAAGGACTTTGGGAGAATTACCCGTTTTTGAGGTAATGACTTGGCAACTGTGCTAATTACTGCGTTCTGCCATAAGTTACTATCATTGTCACTCGTCGTAATACAAATTATAAAGAATGAATTAATTTACAAATTGATTTTGAAAAATACTTTTAGATACACTACAACTTCATAGCCTATGGAGTTTTTCTTTGTTCATTTGGAGATTTTTAATAATGTTTGCCACACCTGGTCTTTCTGTTGATTTAAAAAAATGACAAGACAGTCAATAATGTTTTTTTAGCTCAGTAATAATCTTATCTTTTACGATACTACTATAATAGTTGATAAAAGTAGCAGCGTCTATTTTGAACTTCAATTCAAACTCCTCAGACAACACTTCACAAGGATTAGGATTATCTTCCTGATACAACTCAATTGCTTCCTTCATATTATCCTCAATCTCTTTCATGTCATTGCCTACAGTGATCACCGGAACACCTTCAATATAGGCACTCAAATTTTTTCCTGCATGTTCTACAATCACTTCTACTGTTTTCATATTACCTCCTTTTTAAATCAAGGGAACAAGGGGCTTACTATTTTACTATAAATATAAAATTAGCGGCAACTCCGAAGAATCACCGCTAATTGGTCTATTGTCCGACAGTTTGAGAGGGTTATAGCCTGCGAAATGAATAGCAGTACTCCACTAATTAACCATGAATTATAAATGATAGGTAACAATTCTTTCTTCGGGTGAATCAATCCAGAGACGCCATACTCCTTCCGATACTTTCTCCGGTGTTCCGATATTTGCTTTGGGTGGACGACGACTATTGATCGTCAAATACCCTTCCCCTTCTGTAGCTTTCACTTTCATCGTTTTGCTGTTCATATAGACATGGATATTGCCATTTGGAGTGGGGACAGTGCCTTCCATCCATTTCAATCCTCCCAACACAGGAGCAATAGCAAACTCTTTATATCCTTCTTTTACAGGTTTCACTCCCAGATAATATTTGCCCAACAGGTAAATAGGACTCGCTCCCCAGGCATGGCACAAACTCTTTCCGTATGGACGGCCATACATGGCAAGATGTTGCGTTCCGGTTTCTTCCGGGTTATATTTTTCCCAGAAGGAGGTAGCACCTTCCTTCAACATTCCT
>UMFI01059207.1_pt1 | contig 15563 bp, 10 predicted proteins | sample 1964951 | NCBI WGS metagenome assembly UMFI01 (sample SAMEA4836040, study PRJEB28245) | human gut metagenome | biome: gut microbiome; material: fecal sample | place: Denmark | collected 2008 | reverse complement strand
TGTTTTCTTCAAGGATCGAGAGGCCAACTACGTTAATAAATAAATCCCAATTAAATTTAATGTCGCATAAAATTCCGGATAGGACACATCCACACACTGACTGTCTATAATCTGTGTTTCTCCGTCAGCAGCGAGCCCGGCAATCGAGAACGCCATCGCAATCCGGTGATCCAGATAACTCTGGATAGAAGCACCGCCAAGATGGCCGGTTCCCTCAATGATCATACCATCATCCGTCGGGGTGATATCAGCACCCATAGCCTTTAATCCGGCAGTAACCGTATCGATACGGTTCGTTTCTTTCACCTTTAATTCAGCAGCATCTTTGATCACTGTCTGACCCTCGGCAAAAGCAGCCATGACCGCAATCATCGGGATCTCATCGATCAGAGTCGGGATGGTATCACCTTCGATCACAGTTCCTTTTAAGCGGCTGTGACGTACAAGAAGATCCGCACGTCCTTCCCCACCTTCGAAAGTCTGGCTGACTGTCTCAATGTCGGCACCCATATCTTTGCAGACCTTTAAGAATCCGGCACGTGTGAAGTTGGTCCCGACATTTCTGACCAGAAGCTCCGAGCCAGGAACCAGAAGTGCGGCAGCAATAAAGTAAGCAGCAGAAGAGATATCTCCGGGTACGCAGATCTGCTGACCGAAAAGCTCTTTACAAGGTTCTACATGAGCAGTTGCAGTTCCGTCTGTATGAAGATCTGTTGCAACACATGCACCGAATCCCTGTAACATCAGTTCTGTATGGTTGCGCGAAAGAGCTGGCTCTGTGACAGAAGTCGGACCCTCCGCATAAAGACCGGCCAAAAGGACGGCTGATTTTACCTGTGCGGATGCAACCGGAGACTGATAATGGATACCGTGCAATTCTCCCGGTTCGATTCGGAGAGGTGCACAATCGTTATCATTCAGACTGGTGATGTGAGCCCCCATGCTGTTTAAAGGTGTCATAATACGTTTCATTGGTCTGGAATTCAGAGAAGCATCTCCGGATAATGTTGTTGCAAAGTTCTGCCCGGATAGAATTCCGGAGATCAGACGCGTGGTTGTTCCGCTGTTTCCTACATTTAAAGTAGAAGCAGGTGCATTAAGTCCCCGTAATCCTTTACCATGCACCAGGATGCAGGATGGTTTCCGCTCAATCTCCACACCCATCCTGCGGAAGCAGTCAATGGTAGACAGACAGTCTGCGCCTTCCAGAAAATGCGTGATCTCTGTGGTTCCAAGTGCAATGGAACCTAACATAATAGAACGATGAGAGATGGATTTATCTCCCGGTATCGTTACTTCTCCCTTTAAGCCCTTTACAGGACAGATTGTTCTAACGTTCATATACAATATACCTGAATTTCTGCAGTAATCCTACGGCGCGCTTGCTGGAATCTTCGTCGTAAAATTCAATACGCAGAACCCCTTCTTCAAATTCTCTGTTGTGTACAATTCCAATATTTTTGATGCTGATATTATTAGATGCAAGGATTGTTGCAATAGCAGCGATACCACCGGCTTCATCAATGATATCACAGTATACGGCAAACGATTTTTTGATAGGCCCCGCAGAGGACGAAGGCATGGAATTGCGATAATTCCTGGACGATTCAAATCGGGTATAAAGATCCAGGTCATCTTCACGTTCGACCGCTTCTTTGAAATCTTCGAGGGAGTCGATGTACTGATCCAGAATCTCTACGATATTATCCTTGTTCTTCAGACAGATATTCTGCCACATGACCGGTGATGAAGAAGCGATACGTGTGATATCTTTAAATCCCCCGGCGGCAAGATTCTTCATCATCTCATCTTTGGTGTCATGTGTTTTAACAAAGTTGACGAGTGTAGATGCAATGATATGAGGCAGATGACTGATCGTTCCGGTAATCTGGTCATGTATCCGATAATCAAGGATAACCGGGAGTGCTTTCAGGCTTTCTACAAATTTTTCATAGGCCTCTACCTTTTCACGGGCAACCTGGTCGGTCGGTGTCAGAATAAAATATGCATTTTCAATCAACATTGCTTTGGAATTACTGTATCCGCTTTTTTCAGAACCGGCCATCGGATGTCCTCCGATAAAGTATTTTCCGATACCGAGTGTCTGTACTTCCTCATGGATGTTCGCTTTTACACTTCCTACATCTGTAAGAATGCAGTCATCATCCAGATATTCTGTCAGTTGTTTGAGATAAGCAGTATTAGATGCAACAGGTGCGCATAAGAATATATAGTTGCAATTATGGAAATTATTGTCGATCGTGGTTGCTGCCACATCGATGACAGATTCCTGGGTTGCAAGGGCAAGGGCTTCTTTATTTTTATCGAAAGCCACAATTTCGTAATCAGGATAGTACTGGCGGACGGCTTTTGCAATAGAACCGCCGATCAGTCCGAGTCCGATAAAACCGATTTTTTGTTTCATGATAGATTCTCCTTCTGGCAAGTTAGAATATATTTATAAAAAATTACGAATAAACAGTGTGAATAATTCATAATCAAAAAACTTAGTTTCTATTGTAACGTGCGACAGATGAATTTGTCAACACTATAATACTTTAAAGTGAAAAAGCGATGTGCGGAAACAGTGGAAAATGATGCAAACTGTATGATAAAATTGTAAAGAAAATTCAGAAATAAGTAGAAAATTACATATATTTAAAAATAAATACAAAAATAATATGGTTAAAGTGTATAAAAGTGTTGTAAAAAAAGCAAAAGTTTAGTACAATATTTACATGAGATTTTACCAAAATAAGGAGGCAGCTATATGAAAGTTTACAGAACGGACGAAATCAGGAACGTGGTTCTCTTAGGACACGGTGGAAGCGGAAAGACCAGTCTTGCAGAGGCCATGGCATATGTATCAGGGGCAACAAGCCGCATGGGAAAGATTGCAGATGGCAACACGATCAGTGATTTTGATAAAGAAGAGCAAAAACGTGAATTTTCGATCAGTACAAGCTTGGTTCCGATCGAATGGGAGAAAGCGAAGATCAATATTCTGGATACACCGGGATATTTTGATTTTGTGGGAGAAGTCGAAGAAGCTGTAAGTGCCGCCGATGCAGCCGTTATCGTTGTATCAGGCAAGGCAGGTGTGGAAGTCGGAACAGAGAAGGCATGGGAACTCTGTGATAAGTACAAACTTCCGAGAATGGTATATGTAACAGAGATGGATGTGGATGATGCGAGCTTCCGTCAGGTAGTACAGGATCTGACGGAACGTTACGGAAAGGTGATCGCACCACACTTCCAGCCGATCCGTGAGAATGAAAAACTGGTAGGATATGTGAACGTTATTAAGAATGCAGCAAGACGTTATACAGGCGTAGGACAGAGAGAAGAATGTGAGATTCCGGAATATTGTAAACCAAATCTGGAGATCTACCGTGATAAATTACTGGAGGCAGTTGCAGAGACCAGTGAAGCGTTTATGGAAAGATATTTTGAAGGAGATGAATTCTCTGTAGAAGAGATCCGTTCTGCAATGCGTACGGAAGTTATGGACGGAGATATCGTACCGGTTGCAATGGGATCTAATATCCAGGCGCAGGGAGTTGCCAATTTGCTTTCTGATATCGTAAGATTCTTCCCGAGTCCGGACAGCAGAAGCTGTGCAGGAATCAACCGCAAGACGAATGAGATCTTTGAAGGCAATTATGATTTTGCAAAAGCAAAATCAGCATATGTATTCAAGACAATGGTAGATCCGTTTATCGGAAAGTATTCGTTCGTGAAAGTATGTTCCGGAGTATTAAAAGGGGACGATACTTTGTATAACGGAGATTCCGATGCAGAAGCAAAACTTGGAAAGATTTATACAATGGTGGGAAATAAACCGACCGAGGTCAGTGAGTTGTTTGCAGGAGATATCGGAGCAATTGCAAAGCTTGCGAATACAAAGACAGGAGATACGCTTTCTACTAAAAATATACCGGTGATGTATGGAAAGACAGAATATTCCAAACCATATACATATATGAAATATGTCTGCAACAATAAAGGAGATGAAGATAAAGTATCTCAGGCATTACAGAAGATGATGGCAGAAGATGTAACATTGAAAACAGTCAATGACAGTGAGAACCGTCAGACACTTCTTTATGGAATGGGAGACCAGCATCTGGAGATTACGGCAAGCAAACTTGCTGCACGTTATAAATGTGAGATCAGACTGGAGACACCAAAGGTAGCTTTCCGTGAGACGATCAAGAAGAAATCTGACGTAGATTCCAAATATAAGAAACAGTCCGGAGGTCATGGACAGTATGGTCATGTCAAGATGAGATTCGAAGCGTCCGGTGATCTGGAGACGCCTTATGTATTCGAAGAAGAAGTTGTCGGCGGAGCTGTTCCGAAGAATTATTTCCCGGCAGTTGAAAAAGGCTTGCAGGAAGCAGTTGTAAAAGGTCCTCTTGCAGGATATCCGGTAGTCGGTGTGAAAGCCGTATTATATGATGGCTCCTATCATCCGGTGGATTCATCCGAGATGGCATTCAAGACAGCAACAGTCCAGGCATTCAAGAAAGGCTTCATGGAAGCTTCTCCGGTATTGCTGGAACCAATTGCGTCTCTTACGGTTACGATTCCGGATGATTATACCGGAGATGTTATGGGCGATCTGAATAAGAGACGCGGACGTGTACTCGGTATGAATCCGGTTTCCGGTGGAAGGCAGGAAATCGTGGCAGATATCCCGATGACGGGACTCTTTGGATACTGTACTGTATTAAGATCTATGACAGGTGGAAGAGGTGTATATTCTTATGAATTTGCACGTTATGAACAGGCACCGTCAGATGTACAGGAAGCAGAGATTGCTAAGCGTGCAAAAGAGGAGTAATCAGTTAAGAAAATGTTAAAATAGAAGAAAAGCCCGTAAGGGCTTTTTTTCTTGAAACAAAGATGCTATAATCTCTTGTATTAAAATACCGGTATCTTGACGACAAAAAAAGATATGCGTGGATAATTGTGAGGTCAGGGAATGAAAATTGTGATTATTGGGGATGGAAAAGTTGGTCATAAATTGACAACCCAGCTGTCCGAAGAAAATTATGATGTGGTTTTGATTGATCAAAATGAGGGGAAATTAAAAGAAGCAGTGAATGAACTAGATATTTTCTGTATTACAGGAAATGGAGCAGATGTAGAGGTGCAGAGACAGGCGGATGTACCGCATGCGGATCTTGTGATTGCCTGTGCATCCACAGATGAACTTAACATGTTGAGCTGTCTGCTGGCTAAGCGATTAGGTGCCAGACATACGATCGCACGTGTAAGAAATCCAATCTATTACCGACAGATCGATCTGTTAAAAGAGGATCTTCATCTGAGTATGGCGGTTAATCCGGAACGTGCGGCGGCAAATGAGATATCCAGAGTACTGCTTTTCCCGGAGACAAGTAAAGTAGAGACATTCATGAAGGGACGTGTAGAACTGGTAGAATTTGTCGTAAGGGAGAACAGTGCACTTGCAGGGCTTTCTCTTGCGGAAGTATACCGGAAGTTCCAGATTAAAATCCTGGTATGTGCAGTAAAAAGAGGAAAAGAGATCTATATTCCGGATGGAAATTTTGTTCTGGAAAAAGGAGATAAGATGCATATCGTTGCCGCGCATCAGAATCTGAAGTCATTTTTCAGGGCACTGGGTCATCGAAATGCAAAAGTAAAAAAAGTATTGATCTGTGGAGGTGGACATGTATGCTTTTATCTGGCAATGCAGTTGCTGCAGGTCGGCATGCAGGTAAAGATCATAGAACAGAATATAAAGAGATGTGAAGAACTTTGTGAGCTTCTTCCCAAAGCAACGATTATTAACGGAGATGCTGCGGATCATGAACTTCTTGTAGAAGAAGGGATCAATGAAGCAGATGCATTGATCGCATTGACCGGAATGGATGAAGAGAATATTATCATGGCATTGTTTGCAAAGCTGCAGGGTGTTAATAAAATTGTGGCAAAAGTAAATGAAGATTCCCGTGCACAGATGGTAGAGGGATTGGGAATTGACTCTATTGTGTCAGCAAAAAGTGCGACCGCAGATGCGATCATGAGTTATGTAAGAGCAAGAAATGAATCTGCAAGTAATGCAAACGTAGAATCCATGTATCAGCTTTTGGGTGGTAAAGTAGAAGCACTTGAGTTCATTGTGAAATGTGAATGCAGTTTTACGAATGTACCGCTCCGTGAATTGCGGACAAAGAAAAATAATCTGATTGCCTGTATTGGAAGAAAAAGACGGATTATTATCCCGAATGGTGAAGATCACCTGGAAGTCGGGGACAGCGTAGTAGTTGTTACAATGGATCATGTGGATAAGTTCAGCGATATCCTGGAATAATATACAGAATAAGGAGACGGACAAAAAGTTATGAATACAAAAATAGTAAGATATATTTTGTGTAGAATGCTTGGAGTAGAGGCGGCTCTTTTGCTTGTACCTGTTCTTGTTGCAGTTATATATCAGGAAAAATGTGGAATTGTCTTTCTGATACCAATTGTTATATTATGCCTGCTGTTTTGGATGGTCGGAAGAAAAAGACCGGAACATGGCCAGATTTACGGAAAGGAAGGGATGGTGATCGTTGCTCTGGCATGGATTTTGTGGTCTTTATTCGGAGCAATGCCATTTACCCTTTCCGGGTATATACCTAGTTATGTAGATGCATTTTTTGAAACAGTTTCAGGTTTTACAACAACCGGGTCAAGTATTATCCCGGATGTGGAAGTATTGCCCCACTGCCTGTTGTTCTGGCGGAGCTTTACCCACTGGATCGGAGGTATGGGAGTACTTGTTTTTGTGCTTGTCGTGACATCTCTGGACAGAAAGAATTCCATGTATCTGATGCGTGCGGAAGTGCCGGGACCTGAGAAAGATAAGTTAGTACCGAAAGCAATGTCTACCGCAAGGATTTTATATGGAATGTATCTGATCCTTACTGTGATAGAAATGGTATTTCTCGTCATCGGAGGAATGAATCTGTTTGACAGTATGATATTTTCGTTTGGATCTGCCGGAACCGGTGGATTTTCAAACTATGCGGACAGTGTGGCACATTTTAACAGTGCATATATCGATGGTGTGATCACCGTTTTCTGCGCATTATTTGGAGTCAATTTTGCATTGTTCTATTTTATGATATTGGGTGATTTTAAATCTATCCTGAAAAACGAAGAGCTCAGGACATACATTTTGCTGATCGCAGGTGCTACGGCAGCGATCATGCTCAATATCCATTCGTTATATCCGACGATTGGAAAATCTTTCCGCTATGCGGTTTTTCAGGTGGTTACGGTTATAACAACAACCGGATATTCGACGGCTGATTTTGCACAATGGCCGATGTTTTCCAAAGCGGTGCTTATGATGCTGACGGTAATAGGAGCCTGTGCATCTTCCACCGGCGGTGGAATCAAGGTGTCACGTCTGCTGGTCGGAATGAAATGTGTAAAGAGAGAGATTGTGCAGCTGGCTCATCCGAAGTCTGTGGGTATTATACGCATTGGCGGGAAAAAGGTAAGTTCAGATGTGCTGCGCACGATTTATATTTATTTTATTGCATATGTAGGTATTCTGATCGGATCAGTTGTGCTGGTTTCTCTGGACAATTTTGATTTTGAGACAACGTTCAGTGCAGTACTTACTACACTTGGAAATGTCGGACCGGGTATGGCGCAGGTCGGACCGATGGGAAATTTTGCAGAGTTCTCACCGCTCTCAAAATTAATATTATGCTTTGACATGCTGGCGGGACGTTTGGAGATATTCCCGTTCCTGGTACTGTTTACAGCACCGGCGTGGCGCAGAAAATTCTAGAATAACAGGCGGCTTTTTTAGTGCCGTCTGATTTTCTATATATAAAAGGATGCAGGAAAAGCCGTAACGTAAAAGGCAGGCTTTTTTGCATGAGAGGAGAGAAGTATGAAAGGTAAAACCAAAATGATGATCGCAGCCATTGTTGTGATCATGGCTGGAATCTATTACTATGCCGCAATTCCGGCTATCAATATTCATTCATCAGAGACATGGTTTTTCATCATGATCTTTTTGGTGATACTGGCAGTTTTGTACCTGGGAAGAAAGAAAATGAACAGGTACGAGATCAAAGAAAATAAAGTGGTAAAAATTTTTCTTGGAGTAGTGGTGGTTCTTGGAGCGGTATACCTGCTTGGAACACTGCTGTCTTCACCGGTTGTAAATGCAAAGAAATACCAGAAACTTATGACGGTCAAAGAAGGGGAATTTGCAAAAGATGTAGAGGAACTGTCATTTGACAAGATCCCGCTTCTGGATAAAGATACGGCAGCACTTCTCGGTGACCGTAAGATGGGCAGTATGGTAGATATGGTATCTCAGTTTGAGGCAGATGACATTTACAGTCAGATTAACTACAAGGGGAATCCGGTACGTGTTACCCCGTTAAAATACGCAAATCTGATCAAATGGTTTACGAATCAGGGGGAAGGAATTCCGGCGTATATCCGGATCAATATGGCAAATCAGTCTACGGAGCTTGTAAAACTGAAACAGGGTATGAGATATACAACAAGTGATCATTTTAACCGTAATATTTACCGCCATCTGCGTTTTGCACATCCGACATACATTTACGGTGAATTAAGTTTTGAAATTGATGAAAATGGTGATCCGTACTGGATCGCTCCGGTAAAGAAATTTAACATCGGATTATTCGGTGGTGAGACGGTTGGAAAAGTTGTTATATGTAATGCAGTGACAGGAAAGACGAAGACCTATGATGTCGGAAATGTACCACAGTGGGTAGACCGTGTATATTCCGCAGACCTGCTGGTGAATCTGTTCGATTATTACGGAACATTGAAACATGGCTTCTTTAACAGTGTACTGAGTCAGAAAGACTGTCTGGAGACAACGGATGGTTATAACTATCTGGCATTAAATGATGATGTATGGATGTATACCGGAGTTACATCTGTTAACGGAGATCAGTCAAATGTTGGATTTGTTCTGGCAAATCAACGCACAATGGAGACAAAATACTACAAAGTAGAAGGTGCGACAGAATCTTCAGCCATGTCATCGGCAGAAGGACAGGTACAGAACCTGAAATATCAGGCAACATTCCCACTCTTATTGAATATTGCCGGTGAGCCGACCTATTTTGTCGCATTAAAAGACGATGCCGGTCTGGTGAAGAAATATGCAATGGTTAATGTCCAGAAGTATCAGATCGTTGCAATTGGTGACAGTGTCAGTCAGTGTCAGGAGAATTATAATGAATTACTGTTGAAAAATGGTGTGAAAGAACAGGAAAAGGATACGCGGAAGGAAGAAGAGGTATCCGGAAAGATCACGAAGATTGCGCAGGCTGTTCTGAATGGAAATTCTCATTATTATCTGATGTTGGAGAATTCTGACGCGATCTATGATGTATCAGTAGCAGATATCATAGATGTGATCCGATGTGAACTGGGAGAACAGGTGACGGTAACGTATAAAGAGGATAAGGATGTCAATACAGTGACAAAGTTAAATACCGGTAAAGATGCAAAAGAAAAAACAGCTTCTGATAAAGAAGAGGCAGATGCACAGGAATAATAGCTGGTGATACATTTTACCGAAAAGATATAAGAAATGAGAGAGTCATGGAGATTAGTATACTTCTTGCGGAACAGATCATAGCTATGTTTCTGACAATGGCGGTTGGATTCGGAGTGGTCAGAGCCGGACTTTTTAAGACGGAAGACAGCCGGATCATTTCAAATATGGTTGTGTATATCTGCAATCCATGTGTAGTCGTACATGCATTTCAGATTGAACTGACGGACGACAAGATAAAAGGGCTTATGATCGCGGTTGGGATGTCGGTAATTGTGCATGTGATCCTGATCGTGGGTTCGGAATTATTATCATATATAATTCATTTTAACAGCATAGAGAAGGCATCCATTATTTATACAAATGCAGGATATCTGGTGATTCCGCTGGTATCGGCGGTACTGGGCGAGGAATGGGTGTTTTATACGACGGCATTTATTCTGGTGCAGACGATATTGATGTGGACACACGGCGTAAATCTGATCGGGCAGGAGAAGAACCTGAATATCCGTAAGATTCTGTGTAATCCGAATGTAATCGCAATGATAATAGGAATTGCACTTTTTGCGCTGGAGATCCGTCTTCCGGCAGTGATCGACAGCTGTGTCAGCGGGTTTGGCGATATGATCAGTCCGGCGAGCATGATGGTGATCGGAATGGTGATCGGTGATGTAGATCTAAGGTGGGTGTTCCGGCAGAAGCGTCCGTATCTGATCTGTATGATTCGGCTGATCCTGTTCCCGTTAATTGCGGCAATTGCTTTTGCGGGACTGGAGCGGACCGGGTTACATCCGGATGCGGAGTATATTCTGATGATCGTACTGATCGCAACTGCAGCCCCGGCAGCAGCAATGGTCACACAGCTTGCACAGATTTATGAAAAAGATTCCAGATACGCCAGTGTGATCAATGTAATGTCAGTAATATGCTGTATCATTACGATGCCTTTGATGGTTCTGATTTATGAGATGCTGATTGGATAATAAAAAATAAAATAAGACAGAAAAAAAGCTTCGCAAGTATGTGCAATGCATATTCCTGCGAAGCTTTTTATATCGATAACCTGTCGATATTATAATCTTATAATCCTTCACTATACTGCGAGATCTTGTCCAGTACACGCTGCTTTGCGTCTCCGGTAAGCGGAACAGGGCAGTAGTCGTTATAGCCACTGGAAGAAGAGATAGAACAAGGGATAATGTTTAATTTACTGCTTTTCGTTAATTTTCCTTTTTTATTAAAAGTAAATGTCTGCTGCACGATCATGCTGTCCGTATCACTTGGTGTTGAATTGCCGCCAAAGCAGAAATTACCAAGACTATAGCAGATGTATTTTCCATTATATTCTTCAATACCTTCAAGTACATGTGGGTGGTGCCCGATCACAAGATCCGCACCTTCATCGACAGCAAGATGTGCGAGAGCCTTCTGGTTTTCATCCGGTGTATACTGCTTTTCTATTCCCCAGTGGAAATTCACGATGATGACCTGTGCACCGGCTTTTTTCAGGGCTTTGATATTTTGCTTCACCTGAGATGCACGTTTTTGATGGTCTGCAAGTTCATAGATTCCGGTGACACCGACTTTTATACCTTTTATCTTTAAAATCTTGATACGATTATAACCGAAGGAAGCAATTCCGGCATCCTCCAGTGCGGAAATCGTGTCGGTATAACTCTTCTCGCCATAATCATGACTGTGGTTGTTGGCGAGATTGGCTGCTTCAATAGAACTTCCGGAAAGGATGGAAGCATATTCGGCAGGAGCTTTAAAAGCAAAGGTTTTTGCCTCACGGGCTGTCTCGTCAGTGAGAGTTCCTTCCATATTGACAATGGACAGGTCGTCTTTTTTAAAAACGGATCTGACATGCTGGAAGAAGTAATCAGCACCATGTGATTCATAGTACGCATTCAGGCTGGTAGAATAGTTGAAACTTTCGTCGGTTCCAAGCGTACAGTCTCCGGTTGAGCTGATGGTAAGAGAAACCTTGTCCGTATTGTTCTTTCCCTTTTTACTGAGTGTTACCGTTTTTAATTCTACGGTGTCTTTTTCAGAAGACTTTTTTTCGGAAGACTTCTTTTTTTGAGTGTTCTTTTTTGAAGATTTCTTTTTTTTGCTGCTTTTTTTTGCAGTCGTTTTTTTGCTTTTTGGGGAACCGGCAGTTTTGTCTGCTGAGGTTGTGACAGTAGGACCGGTGAATTTGTTTACAACAGCATGGACTGCGGCCCGGATCAGGAATAGGAATCCGATCAGGATCAGTATCATGGCAATGATCAGCAGGATACGCTGAATCTGTCTCTTGCGCCTTCTGCGTGCCCTTTTCTTTTTTGCATCTTTAATTCCGCTCATACGTTTTCTCTCCTGTACATGGCAGGATTGTCAGACCTGCCTTTTTGCTTTTTATATCTTATTGTGACATAAAACGACAGTCCATTTGTAAAATGGACTGTCGGATCATTCTGTCTCAATAAGAAAGATTAGTTCAGATATTTGCATCCTTCTGTATTTACGTCAGCAAGTTCCTCTTTGTTTGCACTGATGCTGACATAGAATTCAACTTCACATTCTTTGGAAACCTGTTTCAGGCGGTCAATAAATGCCGGAATATTATCCAGTGAGATATCAGCGTGTTTTAAGATACCATCGATAAATACATACTCGATATCGTGATTAGAACTGTACATACCATATAAAAATCCGATATATTCGTCAATGTTTGTGATTGCCGGGAAATCATCCATACAAATTGTGCGGATATCAAATGTTACACTTGCTGTATCGCGGTGTGTTTTTTTGATAAATACAACATTTCCATTGCATTTTTTCGCAGCCTCATTGGCCTGCTCGATCATCTGCTGTGTTTTTCCTGTTCCTTTCGGACCTGCTAATAAATAAACCATGGTAAACACTCTCCTTTATGTATCATATTTACTGATCTGTATCAGTAGTAATTACTTATCCTTATTATACACTAAGAAACTGGTGAGAACAACTAAAAAAATGAATTTTCTGACAATTTTTTTGGCTAAAATGTTAACTTTGCGACAGGAAAATAATTGAAAGCATGTGATGAAAAATATGAGGAATCTGCGAGGTATTTCTGTACTTTCTTGAAGACAGGTCTTGACTTATTTTAACATTCTTCATATAATAATGAAGAATATTGAAAAGACGCAGAAGAGGAGTATTAAGGGTCCGATGTTTGATAAGAGAACTGTCGGTTGGTGCGAGACAGCAGACGAAGACTCCCAACTCACCTCAGAGTCCTTTTGCTGAACGGATTTACTGAAGATCACATAGGCAGAAGCGGGTGCTTCCCGTTATAGAAGAAAAATGAGTGCATCTGGCAGGTAATGTCGGGTGAAGAAGAGTGGTACCACGGAATATAAGCCTTTTTCGTCTCTTATAATGAGATGAACAGGCTTTTTTATTTTTATTATAGGATGTGTATTCCTGTAATAAAATCAATTACCATATAAAAACAGGAGGACAAAAAAATGTCAAAGATCCCTTATAATCATAAGGCAATTGAAAAAAAATGGCGTGAAAAATGGGAAGAGAACCCGGTAAACGTCCAGTTTGATGAAGATGGAAATAAGAAAGAAAAATATTACTGTCTGGATATGTTCCCGTATCCATCAGGAAATGGACTTCATGTAGGTCACTGGAGAGGATATGTAATCTCTGATGTATGGAGCCGCTATAAATTACAGCAGGGCTATTACATCATTCATCCAATGGGATGGGATGCATTCGGACTTCCGGCTGAGAACTACGCAATTAAGATGGGCGTTCACCCGGAGATCTCAACAGCTGCCAATATTAAGAATATCAAACGTCAGATCAATGAGATCGCAGCTCTCTACGACTGGGACAGAGAAGTAAATACAACAGATCCGAACTTCTACAAATGGACACAGTGGATCTTCGTTAAGATGTTCAAAGAAGGACTTGCATACGAGAAAGAATTCCCGATCAACTGGTGCCCTTCATGTAAGACAGGACTTGCTAACGAAGAAGTGGTTGGCGGAAAATGTGAACGTTGCGGCGCTGAGGTTACAAAGAAGAACCTTCGTCAGTGGATGTTAAAGATCACAAAATACGCAGACAGACTGTTGAATGATCTGGATAAGCTGGACTGGCCGGAGAAAGTTAAAAAGATGCAGGCTGACTGGATCGGAAAGTCTTACGGAGCAGAAGTTGATTTCCCTGTAGAAGGAAGAGACGAGAAGATTACTGTTTACACAACAAGACCGGATACTTTATACGGAGCAACATTTATGGTTCTGGCACCGGAGCATGAACTGGCTAAGAGCCTTGCAAATGACGAGACAAGAGAAGCAGTAGAACAGTACATTTATGATGCTTCTATGAAGTCGAATGTAGATCGTATGCAGGATAAGGAAAAGACAGGTGTATTCACAGGCAGCTATGCAATCAATCCAATCAACGGGGCGAAAGTTCCAATCTGGCTGTCTGATTATGTACTTGCTGACTATGGTACAGGAGCAATTATGTGTGTACCGGCTCATGATGACCGTGACTTTGAATTTGCTACAAAGTTCAATATTCCGATCATCCAGGTAATTGCAAAAGACGGAAAAGAGATTGAGAATATGACAGAGGCTTACACAGACGCTGTCGGAACAATGATCAATTCCGGAGAATGGAATGGACAGGAATCTTCTGTACTGAAGAAAGAAGCTCCGCATATGATCGAAGAGCGTGGAATCGGACGCGCAACAGTGAACTTCAAACTGCGTGACTGGGTATTCTCACGTCAGAGATACTGGGGAGAGCCAATCCCGATCGTACATTGTCCGAAATGTGGAAATGTACCGGTGCCGGAAGAAGAACTTCCACTCCGTCTGCCGGAAGTAGAATCTTACGAACCTACAGGAACGGGAGAATCCCCGCTTGCAGCAATTGATGAGTGGGTAAACTGCAAGTGCCCTCAGTGTGGAGCTGATGCGAAGAGAGAGACAAACACAATGCCGCAGTGGGCAGGATCTTCATGGTACTTCCTGCGTTACGTAGATAACCACAATGATAAAGAACTGGTATCAAGAGAAAAAGCAGATGAGATGCTTCCTGTAGATATGTATATCGGAGGAGTAGAACATGCAGTTCTTCACCTTCTGTATTCACGTTTCTACACCAAGTTCTTATATGATATCGGGGTAGTAGATTTTGATGAGCCATTCCACAAACTGTTCAATCAGGGAATGATCACTGGTAAGAATGGTATCAAGATGAGTAAGTCAAAAGGAAATGTCGTATCACCGGACGATCTGGTAAGAGACTATGGATGTGACTCTTTAAGAATGTATGAACTCTTCGTTGGACCACCGGAGTTAGATGCTGAGTGGGATGACAGAGGGATCGACGGAGTAAACCGTTTCCTGAAACGTGTATGGAACCTTGTTATGGACAGCAAAGATGCAGACATTACAGCTACAAAAGAGATGATCAAAGAGCGTCATAAACTGATATACGATGTAACAACACGTCTGGAAAGCTTCAGCCTGAATACGGTAATCTCAGCATTCATGGAACACAATAACAAACTGATCGAGATTGCCAAGAAAGAGGGCGGAATCGATAAAGAGACATTGTCTACAATGGCAGTACTCCTGTCTCCATTCGCACCACATGTTGCGGAAGAACTGTGGGAAGAACTGGGACACACAGAGAGTGTATTCAAAGCCGGATGGCCAAAATACGATGAGCACGCCATGAAAGACGATGAGATCAAAGTTCCGGTACAGATCAACGGAAAGACAAAAGCAGTTATTGAAATCTCAGCAGATGCATCAAAAGAAGAAGCACTTGCAGCAGGTAAAGAAGCAATTGCTGATAAGCTGACAGGAAATGTGATCAAAGAGATCTATGTTCCGAAGAAGATCATTAATATTGTGATGAAATAATTTGAGAGAAAATCCCACAACAGAATAAAGTGCTTGGGAATATTGAAAAGTTCGCT
>UMFI01008801.1_pt1 | contig 15772 bp, 10 predicted proteins | sample 1964951 | NCBI WGS metagenome assembly UMFI01 (sample SAMEA4836040, study PRJEB28245) | human gut metagenome | biome: gut microbiome; material: fecal sample | place: Denmark | collected 2008 | reverse complement strand
GATATGCTCTTCCGTCATCCGTTGTAATCCATCCGGACTTCTGCATGATTCCTTTTTTATCAAAACAATATAACGCATTCTCAATGGTCTGCCAGCCGGTCACTTTATTTCCATCTGCATCAAAATAATATGTATTTCCCTTCGACACCACGAAATCTGATGTTACATAAGTTCCATCGTATTTTTTAAATTTATTACCATTCCATACACCGATGGGATTCTTCACAGTACAGGTTCCGTTCCTGATTGTTACCTGCGCCTTTTTCTTCCATGCTCCATTCAGTTCTTTTTTAATCTTCTCTGACAGTTTTGCTGTAATCACATAAGTTCCTTCTACATTCGAATCAGCTTTACTGGAAATGGTAATATCTTTTCCTTTTTGCAGATCTTTTGCAAAGTCCTCAGCAGTATATGTCTTTGTAAGCTTGTTCTTATCTTTGTCCTGTATCTTTACATCTGCCGTATACGACGGAAGTGCTGTTCCCTGCGTAACCTCAATATCAGCAACCTGTATCGTAATCTGTGCCGGTTTTCTTAGCATTTCACGTATGACCGGTATTGCCACTGCGATCAGGCATATGACAAAAAGAGTAAGACCCACACGAATGTTTCTTACTCTTCTCCTATATTTCTTACGTCTTGATCGAATCCCTGTATTGTCCATTCCCTGTATCCCCCGGATTTCATAAGTTCTGTTTATCAGATATGAAGATATCTTTACTGCATCTCTTTCATTAATAGGATACTCTAATTCGACATATTTCGCAATTAAGGGATTCTTACAAATTTATTAAGTTTTATTTAACATATAACACGTACACGTAACACTTCACCGATCTGTTTCAGTTCTTCCACAACACCTTCCGGCACATCGGAATCTACATCGATCATTGTATACGCATATTTCCCCTTGCTCTTATTCGTAAGGTCTGCAATATTCATATTATCTTTTGCAAGGACAGCGGAAATCTGACCGATCATATTCGGTACATTGTGATGTAATACAAGAATACGTGTCTTATCTCCTCTCAGCCCCATATCACAATCCGGATAGTTCACCGAACGTCTGATATTACCGTTTTCCAGATAATCCATCACTTCTTTCACTGCCATCTTTGCACAGTTATCTTCAGATTCTTCCGTAGATGCTCCGAGATGAGGAATTACAATCGCTCCCTTTACACCTGCAATCTCAGGTGTCGGGAAATCTGTAACATAATGCTTTACTTTACCGGCAACAAGTGCATCTACCATTGCTTCGGAATCCACCAGCACATCTCTTGCAAAGTTCAGAACGATCACACCTTCCTTCATAAGGCTCAGGGCATCTTTTCCGATCATTCCCTTTGTGCTGTCAAGTGCCGGCACGTGAACGGTAATGTAATCACAGTTTTCATAGATTTCATCTACATTTGTTGTATGATGAATACTTCTGGAAAGTCTCCATGCAGAATCCACCGACACATATGGATCGTATCCGTATACATCCATGCCAAGATGTGTTGCAGCATTTGCCACAAGCACACCGATTGCTCCAAGACCGATAACTCCAAGTTTCTTTCCCTGCAATTCCTGTCCCGCAAATGCTTTTTTCGCCTTTTCTGCATCTTTGGCTATGTTTCCATCCTCTTCATTCTCCTGCACCCAGTTGATGCCGCCAATGATATCTCTGGATGCCAGCAGCATACCGGCGATTACCAATTCTTTTACTCCATTTGCATTAGCTCCCGGTGTATTAAATACAACAATTCCCTGTTCCGCACATTTCTCAAGCGGGATATTATTCACACCTGCACCGGCTCTTGCGATTGCTTTCAGATCTGCTGCAAATTCCATTTCGTGCATTGCCGCACTTCTTACCAGGATCGCATCAGCTGTCTCCGGTGTGCTTACAGGTGCATAGTCTTTTGTAAATTCATCCAGTCCTACCTGTGAAATTGGATTCAGATTATGATACTTATACATGATTACAGATTCTCCTTTTCAAATGCTTTCATAAATTCCACGAGTTTTTCCACTCCTTCAACCGGCATCGCATTGTAGATACTTGCACGCATACCTCCGACACTTCTGTGTCCTTTCAAATTTTCAAATCCGGCTTCTTTCGCTTCTTTTACAAATTTTGCATCCAGCTCTTTATTACCTGTTATAAATGGAACATTCATAAGTGAACGGTCTTTTGGAACAACTGTACCTTTGAATAATTTACTTTCATCTAGGTAATCATAGAGAATCTTTGCCTTCTTTTCATTACGCTCTTTGATTGCTTCCAGACCACCCTGCTTTTTCAGCCATTTGAATACTTTCCCGCAGATATAGATTCCATATGCCGGCGGTGTATTGTATAAAGACCCGGCATCTGCATGTGTCTTATATTTCAGCATGGTCGGTGTACCATCTAATACATCATCTGTAATCAGATCTTCACGTATAATTGCGATCACCACACCCGCAGGTCCTACATTTTTCTGAACTCCTCCGTAGATCACGCCATATTTTGACACATCTACCGGTTCAGACAGGAAGCAGGATGACACATCTGCCACCAGTGTCTTCCCTTTTGTATCCGGAAGTTCTTTGAACTTTGTACCATAAATCGTATTATTCTCGCAGATGTATACATAATCTGCATCTTCAGAGATTTCAAGATCAGAGCAGTCCGGAATATAAGAAAATGTCTTATCTTCGGAAGATGCGACTACATGAACCTCTCCGTATTTTTCTGCTTCTTTGGCTGCCTTTTTCGCCCATTGTCCGGTTACGATATAGTCAGCCACTTTATTTTTCATCAGATTCATAGGAATCATGGCAAATTGCTGAGATGCGCCGCCCTGCAGGAATAATACCTTATAATTATCCGGAATCTGCATCAGATCACGGATATCAGCTTCTGCTGTCTCAATAATCTCCTGGAACACCGATGAACGGTGACTCATTTCCATAACCGACATTCCACAGCCTTTATAATCTAACATCTCTGCTGCTGCTTCTTTTAATACTTCTTCCGGCAATACGGCCGGACCTGCTGAAAAATTGTACACTCTGCTCATTGTTGTTCCTCCACTTTTCTTTACTTTTTGCTTCTTTTATTCTGCATTTTTTGTTTTCAGGTCTTTCTCATCAAAAGCTTCACTGATTGGAGCACCAGGGGCAACCATCGGCCATACTTTGTCATCACTGTCAATCTGACAATCAATCACTACCGGGTGACCGCTCTTTAATGCCTTTGCAAATGCTTCTTTAAATTCTTCCCTGGTCGATGCACGTACTCCTTCCGCTCCCATAGCTTCTGCAAGTTTTACAAAATCTACAGCATCATTGAGTACAGTAGCCGAGTAGCGCTGTTCGTAAAACAGATTCTGCCACTGACGCACCATACCAAGTACATGGTTATTGATCACTACCTGAATTACCGGGATATTATGGCGTGTTGCGGTAGCAATCTCATTCATATTCATACGGAAACATCCGTCTCCTGCAATATTGACTACCGTCTTTTCCGGTCTTCCGACCTTCGCTCCAAGTGAAGCACCAAGACCATATCCCATCGTTCCAAGCCCTCCTGATGTAAGAAGTGTTCTTGGTTCTGTATATTTATAATATTGCGCCGCCCACATCTGATGCTGTCCGACTTCCGTAGAAATGATTGCTTCGCCATTTGTCTGACGGTAAATTTCTTCCACTATGAACGGACCACTGAGTACATCCGGATGATATGTCATTGGATACTTCTCTTTATAAGAAATGATCTTCTCTATCCATTCCTTATGATTCTGCTGTTCCAGGCGTTCATTCATCTTCTGAAGAACGACTTTCAGATCACCGACTACCCCTTCTGTAATCAGGATATTTTTATTCATCTCCGCTGCATCTACGTCAAACTGCAGGATTTTTGCATCCTTGGCAAATTTCTTAGCATTTCCTGTCACACGGTCACTGAATCTTGCTCCTGTTACAATCAGAAGATCACATTCACTGACTCCGTAATTGGATGTTTTGGTGCCATGCATTCCAAGCATTCCGGTATACAGCGGATCCGTTCCCGGGAATGCACCTTTTCCCATCAGGGAATCGGTAACCGGTGCGTCTACCTTCTTTACAAATTCATATAATTCCTTGCTGGCTCCTGATAATATTGCCCCGCCGCCAACAAATATATATGGTCTTTCCGACTCCCTGAGCATGCGAACTGCACTTTCCAGATCTTCTTCGCAGATATCTTCGGACGGTTTTACAATCTCTGGTTCCCGTGATATAAATTCTGCTTTATTAGCTGTTACATCCTTTGGAATATCGATCAGAACCGGACCTGGCCTTCCTTCTTTAGCGATCACAAATGCCTTGCGGATTGTATCCGCCAGGTTATTGACATCCTTTACAATATAATTATGCTTTGTGATCGGCATCGTAACACCTGCTATATCGATCTCCTGGAAACTGTCTTTTCCCAGAAGTGCTACTCCTACATTGCAGGTAATTGCAACCACCGGAATGGAATCCATGTATGCGGTTGCAATCCCAGTTACAAGGTTCGTTGCACCTGGTCCGCTGGTTGCAAGACATACACCGACTTTTCCCGTTGCTCTTGCATATCCGTCCGCCGCATGAGCAGCACCCTGTTCGTGTGATGTAAGAATATGTTTAATCTCATCTTTATGCTTATATAATTCATCGTATACGTTCAAAATCGCTCCGCCAGGATAACCGAATACGGTATCCACTCCCTGCTCTTTCAAACATTCGATTACAATTTGTGATCCTGTTAACTGCATACCATTCATTCCCCTGTCATAATTTTTATTTTGCTTTTGGAACTTCAAGGATTGCGCCTCTGTTTCCGGAAGTAACCATTGCCGCATATCTTGCAAGATATCCTGTTGTAACCTTTGGCTCTCTTGGAGTCCAGTTTTCCTTTCTCTTAGCCAGTTCTTCATCCGATACATCCAGATGAATAGAAAGATTCGGGATATCAATCTGGATCAGGTCTCCCTCCTCTACCAGTGCGATTGGTCCGCCGACAGCAGCTTCCGGAGATACATGCCCGATAGATGCTCCTCTTGATGCTCCACTGAAACGTCCGTCTGTGATCAACGCCACACTCGATCCAAGCCCCATACCTGCGATTGCAGATGTAGGATTTAACATCTCGCGCATTCCCGGACCTCCCTTTGGTCCCTCGTAACGGATAACAACAACATCACCGGCTACAATCTTACCACCTTTGATTGCTGCAATTGCATCTTCCTCACAGTCAAATACTCTTGCAGGTCCTTCGTGTACCAGCATCTCATCTACGACTGCCGAACGCTTTACAACACTTCCATCCGGTGCAAGATTACCTTTTAACACTGCAAGCCCGCCTGTTGGTGTATATGGATTGTCAATCGGACGGATAACCTCTGGATCTTTGTTCACTACTCCTTCAATATTCTCTCCTACTGTCTTTCCTGTAACTGTCATACATTCTGTATGAAGGAGTCCCTTCTTATTCAGTTCTGCCATAACTGCATAGACACCACCTGCTTCATTCAGGTCTTCCATATAAGTAGGACCTGCCGGTGCAAGGTGACAGAGATTTGGTGTCTTTTCACTGATTCCATTTGCGAAATCAATCTCAAAGTCCATTCCCACTTCATGTGCGATTGCCGGAAGATGAAGCATACTGTTTGTAGAGCATCCAAGTGCCATATCAACAGTAAGTGCATTCAGAATTGCTTCTTTTGTCATAATATCTCTTGGGCGGATATTCTTCTCAAGAAGTTCCATGACTTTCATACCTGCATGTTTTGCAAGACGGATTCTTTCTGAATATACTGCCGGGATTGTTCCGTTTCCGCGAAGTCCCATACCAAGTACCTCTGTCAGACAGTTCATGCTGTTTGCTGTGTACATACCCGAACATGATCCGCATGTAGGACATACTTTATTCTCGAATTCACACAGGTCTGCATCTGACATTGTTCCGGCCGCATTCGCTCCTACCGCCTCAAACATACTGGAAAGACTTCTCTTCTGTCCTTTTACATGTCCTGCAAGCATCGGTCCGCCACTGACAAATACAGTCGGTACATTAATTCTTGCTGCAGCCATCAGAAGTCCCGGTACATTCTTATCACAGTTCGGGATCATAACTAACGCATCAAACTGATGTGCCATCGCCATTGCTTCTGTAGAATCTGCGATCAGGTCTCTGGTTACCAGAGAATACTTCATTCCGATATGTCCCATTGCTATTCCGTCACAAACTGCAATTGCAGGGAACATGATCGGTGTACCACCTGCCATGGCAACTCCCTGTTTTACTGCATTCGCAATTTTATCCAGGTTCATATGCCCCGGCACGATTTCATTATAAGAACATACGATGCCGACCAGTGGTCTGTTCATCTCTTCTTCTGTAAGTCCAAGTGCATTGAACAACGAACGATGAGGTGCCTGCTGTTTTCCTTTTGTTACTGTATCACTTCTCATTTTTATCCTCCTGTTTTCTTTCTGTCAAATACTTCTTATCTATATATAATTCTATAATTAACGAATATTTTCTGAAATCAGATCGCCCATCTCTTCTGTTCCAATCTGTGTCTTTCCTTCTGACATAATATCAATCGTACGGTATCCGTCTTTTAACACCTTTGCAACAGCTGCTTCGATTGCATCTGCTTCTTTATCAAGATCAAAGCTGAAACGCAACATCATTGCTGCAGAAAGGATAGTTGCGATTGGATTGGCAATTCCTTTTCCTGCTATATCCGGTGCCGATCCGCCGCTCGGCTCATACAAACCGAATTTTGTCTCATTTAAGCTGGCACTTGCAAGCATTCCGATAGATCCGGTCACCATACTTGCTTCATCGGAAAGAATATCTCCAAACATATTCTCTGTAAGAATGACATCAAACTGTTTTGGATCTTTTACAAGCTGCATTGCACAGTTGTCTACCAGCATATTTTCCACTGCCACCTCTGGATAATCTTTTGCAACTTCTTCTACCACTTTTCTCCATAATCTTGAAGAATCCAGAACATTTGCCTTATCTACGCTAGTTACTTTTTTGCGTCGCTTCATTGCAATATCAAATCCCCGTTTTGCAATTCTTCGGATCTCCTCTTCATTATATGTAAGAGAATCTTTTGCTGTCATCACTCCGTCAATCTCTTCTGTCTTTCTCTCTCCAAAGTAAAGACCACCAGTCAGTTCTCTCATGATCATCATGTCGAACCCACCTTCTGTAATCTCTTCTTTCAACGGACATGCACCTTTTAATTCCTCATAAAGTACTGCAGGTCTTAAGTTTGCAAAAAGATTCAGGGCTTTTCTGATCTTCAAAAGTCCTGCTTCCGGTCTTTTAGACGGCTCTAACTTATACCACGGAGATGTCTTTGCATCTCCTCCGATGGAACCCATCAGAACTGCATCACATGCTTTTGCCTCTGCGATTGTCTCATCTGTAAGAGGCACTCCGTGAACATCAATGGATGCTCCCCCCATGAGTAACTGTGTATAATCACAAGTGTGTCCATATACTCCTGCAACTTTATCCAGAACTTTCATTGCCTCCGTTACGATCTCCGGACCAATTCCGTCTCCCTTAATCACACCAATTTTAAGATTCATCGTTCTTCTTCCTTCCTTCGGTAAAAATCTATAAAAATAATATTATCGTATTTTTATACATGTTTCAAGACTTTAATTGGTTAAATTGACAAATTGCTACATTTTACCTACTTAAAAAACGCTTTTTATAATATTTCTTGTACACTTTGATGATTGATTGCTATAAAAAAATGCGGAACACATTATTTCCATGTGTTCCACATTTTTTATGCATGATATTTTGCTGTTTCAAGAATCCGGTTCGCATTTTCCACCCGTTCTTGCGATGGTGGATCAATGCCCTCCAACTGATACGGAATCCCCAGTTCTTTCCATTTATATACACCAAGTGTATGATACGGAAGGACTTCTACTTTCTCCACATTATCTAACGTCTCAATAAAATCATGAAGTCTGTGCAGATATTCGTCTTTATCACTTCTTTCCGGGACCAGTACATGACGGATCCAGACTGGTTTTCCGGTCTCTGAAAGATATTCTGCCATATCAAGAATATTCTTATTCGTCTGACCGGTAAGGATCTTATGCTGCTCATCATCAATATGCTTGATATCCAGCATTACAAGATCTGTCACCTTCATAAGTTCCTGGAATTTACTGAAGAATGGCTCTTCTCTTGTGAATGGATTTCCACAGGTATCCAGTGTTGTGTTGATTCCTCTTTCTTTTGCTTTCTGGAACAACTCCAGCAGAAAATCGATCTGCAGAAGCGGTTCGCCCCCACTGACGGTAATACCGCCCTTACTTCCCCAGTAAGTGCGGTATTTCCAGGCTTTATCAATCAGTTCATCTGCTGTGTAGAGAGTCCCTGAATTCATGTTCCATGTGTCCGGGTTATGACAGAACTGGCAGCGCATAGCACAACCGGTTGTAAAGATCAGATAGCGGACACCTGGACCGTCAACGGAGCCGAAACTTTCCAGAGAATGAATATATCCTTTGGTCATAGCTTTGCTCCTTTTCTTATTTATTACATGTAATTCGCCATGTACTCCGCCATGCGCAGCTCGATTCCGCTTTGCTTCATCTCGCTGACGGCTGTCGCCGTATATCATCTGATACAGATATCATAATTCAAGCAAGCTTGATTATAACATCTGTATCATCTGATGCATGGCTCATAGCTTTTACATATGATCGTGGCAAGTTCTTGCGATAACGTCTAACTGCTGTTCGCGAGTCAGGTCGATGAACTTAACTGCGTATCCAGATACACGGATTGTGAAGTTAGCGTATTCTGGTTTTTCCGGATGCTCCATAGCATCAATAAGTTTATCTGTACCAAATACGTTAACATTCAGGTGATGTGCTCCCTGATCGAAGTATCCGTCCATTACACGTGCAAGATTTTCTTTACGCTCATCATCTGTATGTCCAAGTGCACTTGGGCTGATTGTCTGAGTATTAGAAATACCATCCAGTGCCAGCTCGTATGGAAGCTTAGCAACAGAGTTAAGGGATGCAAGAAGTCCGTTCTTTTCTGCACCGTAAGATGGGTTAGCACCTGGTGAAAGTGGCTCTCCTGCTTTTCTTCCGTCCGGAAGAGATCCTGTAGCCTTACCATATACTACATTAGAAGTAATTGTAAGGATTGATGTTGTAGGTACAGAATTTCTGTATGTATGGCACTTATTCAGTTTGTGCATGAATGTCTTCAGAAGCCATACAGCCATGTCATCTGCACGATCATCGTCGTTACCGTATCTTGGGAAATCTCCTTCGATCTCGAAATCTGTTGTGATTCCATCTTCGTCACGGATAGCTTTTACTTTTGCGTATTTGATAGCGCAAAGTGAATCTACCACATGAGAGAATCCAGCGATACCTGTTGCAAATGAACGCTTAACGTCTGTATCAATCAATGCCATCTGAGCTGCTTCATAGTAATACTTGTCATGCATGTAGTGAATCATATTCAGTGTATCTACATACAGTTTGCTCAGCCATTCCATCATAGCATCATATTTTTCCATTACTTCATCGAAGTCAAGATATTCAGATGTGATTGGTCTGTAAGCAGGTGCAACCTGAATTTTATTCTTTTCATCAACACCACCGTTGATGGCGTATAACAGACACTTAGCAAGGTTCGCACGAGCTCCGAAGAACTGCATCTCTTTACCTGTCTCTGTAGCAGATACGCAGCAGCAGATTGAGTAGTCATCGCCCCATACCGGACGCATAACATCATCATTTTCATACTGGATTGAGCTTGTCTCTACTGAGATCAGGGCTGCAAACTTCTTGAAGTTTTCAGGCAGTCTTGAAGAGTAAAGTACAGTAAGGTTTGGTTCTGGAGAAGGTCCCATGTTCTTCAGTGTGTGAAGGAAACGGTAATCATTCTTTGTTACCATAGAACGTCCGTCCTGTCCAAGTCCACCAACTTCCAGTGTTGCCCATGTCGGGTCTCCTGAGAACAGTTCGTTGTAAGATGGGATTCTTGCGAACTTAACCATACGGAATTTCATAACCATGTGGTCAATTAATTCCTGAGCTTCTTTTTCTGTAATCTTTCCGGCTTTTAAGTCTCTTTCAATATAGATATCAAGGAATGTAGAGATACGTCCAACACTCATTGCAGCTCCGTTCTGAGTCTTGATTGCTGCAAGATATCCGAAGTACAGCCACTGTGCTGCTTCATGAGCATCTTTCGCCGGCTGTGAAATGTCATAACCGTAAGCAGCTGCCATTTCTTTCATTTCTTTCAGAGCTTTGATCTGATCAGCAAGCTCTTCGCGGAGACGGAAATCTGTTCCTTTCATTCCGTGTCTTGCATAACGCTCAAAGTCATACTGTTTTCTTTCGATCAGGAAGTCGATACCATAAAGAGCTACTCGACGGTAATCACCAACGATACGTCCTCTTCCATATGTATCCGGAAGACCTGTGATGATCTTATTGTGTCTTGCTTTCTTCATTTCAGGTGTATAGATATCGAATACTCCCTGGTTGTGTGTTTTATGATATTTTGTAAAAATCTCGTGAAGCTTTTCGCTCGGCTGATAACCATAAGTTGTACAAGCCTGCTCAGCCATCTTAATTCCACCATATGGCATAAAAGCTCTCTTCAGAGGTTTGTCTGTCTGAAGACCAACGACCTTCTCAAGATCTTTTGTCTCTTCGCTAATGTATCCAGGTCCATATGCTGTAAGTCCGGATACTACTTCTGTCTCCATATCAAGAACGCCGCCTTTTGCACGCTCCTCTTTCTGAAGTTCCTGAAGTTTACCCCACAGAATATCTGTTGCTTCTGTTGGTCCTTCCAGGAAAGATTCGTCTCCTTCATAAGGTGTGTAGTTCTCCTGGATAAAGCTGCGAACATCTACAGAATTTACCCATTCTTTTCCTTTAAAACCAGCCCACTGCTCAAAATGTGCCATTTCTTTGTTCCCCTTTCCTATCTTTCATTTTCTTATGCGCCGTCAGTATAACATCTCGTGAAGAAAATATCAAGCCTTATTCTGATAATCGTTTTCAATATCACGCTTGTATGCAATTTTATGCAATTTGTGTATATTTATATGAACAATACACTGTTATTTTGTATTTATTCCAACACAATTTCACATATATGTACTATTTTGTTTTCTGACATTTCCGTGTACAAAAAGAAAAAAGAGAATCTGCACACAACAGATTCTCTACGTTCATCTTTTATTCTGCAGAAGCCTTTTCAACCTGTGCGATTGCTGCTTTCTGCATTGGAATACGGCAGTTCTTATTGCTTCCGAATTCTACGATCACATCTTCATCACTGATGTCAATAAGCACACCGTAAAATCCACCCGTTGTCAGTACTGTATCGCCAACTTCCATCTCGTTGATCATAGCCTGAACTCTTTTCTGCTCTTTTTTCTGAGGTCTCATAAAAATCATGTAGAATCCTCCGAAAATAACTGCATATACAACAATTAAAATAACCCAGCTTGTACCACTGGAGCTCTGTGCTGCTAATGAAAACATCTCTTTTCCTCCTACTTATCTTTAAACACTATTGCTATCATACACAAAAACCTCGCATTCAGCAAGGTTTTTTATACTTTTTTCATTATTTTATTCATTCTTTCCTGTTACAGCAGCGATTTTTTGGGTTTTATACTCTTTGTAACAGTCATGATCAATTGCATCTCTGATTTCTTCCATCATTGTATTATAGAAATAAAGGTTATGAAGGACACACAGACGCATACCAAGCATCTCTTTTGCTTTTAGCAGATGTCTGATATATGCTCTCGAATAATTACGGCATGCCGGACACTGACATCCCTCTTCAATCGGTCTGGCATCCAGCTCAAATCTAGCGTTAAACAGATTCAGTTTCCCATGGTTTGTGTACACGTGTCCGTGTCTTCCGTTTCTGCTTGGATATACACAATCAAAGAAATCCACTCCCCTGTCGACTGCTTCCAGAATGTTTGCCGGAGTTCCGACTCCCATCAGATAAGTTGGTTTATTATCCGGAAGATGTGGAACAACCGCATCCAGAATACGATACATCTCTTCATGCGATTCACCAACCGCCAGCCCGCCGACTGCATAACCATCCAGATCCAGTTTTGAGATTTCATCTGCATGTTTGATACGGATATCTTCATACACACCGCCCTGATTAATACCAAAAAGCATCTGATGCTTATTGATCGTATCCGGAAGTGCATTCAAACGTTCCATTTCTTTCTTGCAGCGCACCAGCCATCTTGTCGTACGCGCTACGGACTTTTCCATATAATCCCTGTCTGCAACGCTGGATGGACATTCATCAAATGCCATAGCGATCGTAGATGCAAGGTTTGACTGTATCTGCATACTCTCTTCCGGTCCCATGAAGATTTTTCTTCCATCAATATGCGAATTAAAATATACGCCTTCTTCTTTAATTCTGCGAAGCCCGGCAAGTGAAAACACCTGAAATCCACCCGAGTCGGTAAGAATCGGTTTGTCCCAGTTCATAAACTTGTGAAGTCCACCCAGTTTCTTTACTACTTCATCTCCGGGACGCACATGTAAATGATATGTATTAGACAATTCCACCTGAGTCTTTATCTCCTGAAGATCTGAGGTTGCAACAGCACCTTTGATCGCCGCTGCAGTACCCACATTCATAAATACAGGTGTCTCAATGACCCCGTGTACTGTATGTAGTCTTCCCCTTTTTGCAAGACCATCTTTTTTTATTAATTCATACATGTTCTATTTCCTTTTCCCTAATTATGTACCACTACCGGTGTGCCTGCCGAAATCAGATCAAACAGCTTTCCTGCCATCTCCGGTGGCATATTTACACATCCGTGCGAACCATTTGTCAGATATCTGCTTCCACCAAAAGTCGGCTGCCATGATGCATCGTGGAATCCCACGCCTCCATTAAATGGCATCCAGTATTTTACCGGCGTTTCATATTCATATGTTCCATCGGCTTTTTTCGTTCCCCTAAGAGTCTGATCCTTGGCTTTGTATGCCAGTGAATATACTCCTGTCGGAGTATCGTTTCCTTTATTGGGATTACCTGTTACTACATCTGTTTCCAGTGCAATCTGGCCGTCTTTTACATAATACATATGTTGTGTTGTCAGATTTACTTCTGCATAAGTATTTCCCACATCATTGCCCTCATGACTTGCAGCGCGGCTTGAATAATTCGGTTCTCTTGTTACTGTTTCTGCATTCTGAATATTCGCGATCAACGCATTATATTCTGCATTCTGGTCAATCTTCCAACCGTAGTTTCCACCAGAAACAGTGACAGTGTTACCGCTTGCGGATGTAAATGTTCTTTCTTTTCCTTTTGTATCGTATTTTGCCGCAAGTGACTGAATGTATTCTTTGACAGCGTTATCATCAAACGTAACATTCATATCATCATCTACTTTTACCCACTGGGATATCATTGACGAGTCCACCACTTCCGTGTTTGGTTTAAAATCATAAGTAACCATGGCTCCGAGATATTTATTCATTGCATCACAGGCCTCTGTCACTTTTTTTGATTCAGCAGTATATACCGGTTTTAAATAGCAGCCTTCTTTCGAAAGATCCATCTCCGCATTCAATCCATCTACAGCAGTGATTACTTTTTCCCTGAATGTATCTGTATCAATCTTTGTCCCGTCGGTTTCCGGTATGACTACAAATTTATCATTCTGAAATTCCGGATGTGCATTAACCGGTTCCGTCTGATTTTCTTCTTTCATACAATCCAGATTTGCAATCAGTGCTTTCAATGCACTTTCATCGTATTCAACACCTATTTTTGCTTCCATCTTTCTGGATTTCCAAAAAGCTTCCGGCCACAGAAACGGGTTCTGGCTCTTCACAAGTTTCTCAACCTGCTTTCCTTCCACATATTTCAAAGAAATATCCTGCCCGCTGATTTCTTCCGTTTTTCCTTCTGTTTCCTTCAAAGTAAGATTATAATCCGAAACCTGCTTCTCCAGATAAGCTTCCACTTGCTTTATACTTTTATTTGAGCAGTCCACTCCGTTTATTTCTGTATTTGCGAAAAAATGTGTGCTGTAAAATACCGCTGTTGCCACATATCCGATTGCTATAACTGCCACAATCAGCGAAAGGGCAATCGCTACTTTATTGCTCATTTTCCGCTTTTTTCTTCTTGATTTTCTTTCTGCTTTTCTCTCTTTTTTCATTGCTTTCTTCGATTCATGCCGGTTATCTTCTCTGTCAATATCCTCAAATCCCTCATCTGCATACTCATCATCGTTCAGCATTTCTTTCATTATTTCTTCAATCTCATCTGACTGCATATCTTTTCTGCTCATTAATCTTAACTCCTCTATATGAATATTCTACTTCTATAAGATTCATGCTTTCTAATTATAATATGCATATATCAAAAAGTACAGTCTAATTCTTATTTTTTTACAGGATATTTTATACACATTTTATGATTGCGGCTTCGTTTCTTTTTATATATAATACTTTATAGATTATTATATTCACGATGACTGATACATAATTAAGGAGACTATGATATGGCAGGATCAACTTTTGGAACTTTATTTACTATTACAACATGGGGGGAATCCCATGGTCCGGCACTCGGTGTTGTTGTCGATGGATGCCCGGCAGGCATTCCCCTTACCAGTGATTATATACAGACATTCCTTGACCGCAGGAAACCCGGACAAAGCAAATTCACCACAGCAAGAAAGGAATCCGATAGCGTAGAGATTCTTTCGGGTGTCTTTGAAGGATATACAACCGGAACACCGATTTCTCTTATCGTGCGCAACACTGACCAGCGTTCTCATGATTACAGCAAGATCAAAGACTGTTACCGCCCCGGGCATGCTGATTATACCTTCGACCAGAAATACGGGGTGCGTGACTATCGCGGTGGCGGACGTACTTCCGGGCGTGAAACCATCGGACGGGTTGCCGGCGGTGCAATTGCCTGCCGGATTCTTGAAGCACTCGGAATTCATCTTACCACTTACACCAAAGCTATCGGACCTTTTTCTATTCCTTCTGATACATATGATTACTCTGCAATTAACGAGAACCAGCTTTATATGCCAAATCAGAAATATGCTGAACAGGCAAGTGCATATCTCGAATCCTGTATCAGAGAACAGGATTCTTCCGGTGGACTGATCGAATGCATGATTCACGGCATGCCATCCGGCATCGGTGAACCGGTATTTAACAAACTGGATGCCGCTCTTGCAAAAGCAGTCATGTCCATCGGTGCTGTAAAAGGTGTCGAAATCGGCGATGGATTTTCTGTCGTCTCTTCTAAAGGAAGTAAGAATAACGACTCATTCTTCGCTGAAAACGGGCAGATATCCAAACTGACCAATCACAGCGGCGGAATTCTCGGAGGTCTCAGTGACGGAAGCCCGATCCTTTTACGTGCGGCCATAAAGCCTACTCCATCTATTTCCCAGCCGCAGAAAACAGTGAACACTAATGGTGAAAATATTGAAATTGAGATTTCCGGACGCCACGATCCAGTTATCGTTCCTCGTGCAGTTGTTGTGGTAGAATCCATGGCTGCCGTTACACTTGTAGATCTCCTGATGCAAAATATGAGTTCCCGGATTGAATATATGAAACAAGTGTATCTTGGGATTTAATTTAGAAGGCATGACTACCCGGATCTGCATAAAAAGTAGGAAGCCGTTCCTGTTCAGGTTCCGTC
>UMFI01029453.1_pt1 | contig 15835 bp, 5 predicted proteins | sample 1964951 | NCBI WGS metagenome assembly UMFI01 (sample SAMEA4836040, study PRJEB28245) | human gut metagenome | biome: gut microbiome; material: fecal sample | place: Denmark | collected 2008 | reverse complement strand
AGAGGATGAGGAGGTAGTTAGACAATCATCTATTACTGCTATTGAACAACGTGGAAATCAAGAAGATGTTAATACAGAATCTTTAATAAAAGCTATTGCTCCTGATTTTGCAGATTCTGCTAGTAAAATTATTTTAAACGAACTAATACCTACTAATGTAGATATTGTTACTGATGGTAACGAAACTAATTTTGCAGTTTATAATACAGGTACAGGCAAAGTTACTTTATTAAAATCATATTTTGATTTGGCTAGAGGTAGTCAATATAAAGCTGTTAGAACTCTTGTTCATGAACAATTGCATAAACGTATCTATGATAATGGTATTATGCGTTCCCAAGCTTTTATAGATGAAATGACTGCCATTCGTGATAGATTTATTGAAGCTCTTAATAATCCTGATTCTTTTGCTGAATTTACCAAACACATACAAGATAATAATTATAATAAAGATAGTTATATAGCTCAACTTCGTAAAGTAGTTGACCCAGCTAGTTTTCCTAATCAAGATTATAACTATATGCTTGAAGAATTTATTGTTGAAAGTCTTACAAATAATGTTCTTAATGAATCTCTTAATAATATTAGTAGTACAAAAGAAGTATCTGCTGATATTAAACGACCAAATCTATGGCAAAAAGTTATAGAACTTATTAGACAATTATTTGGATTTAATAAGATTAAAGATAATACTCTATTAGCTCAAGAACTTAGAGCGTTTGGTAAGAAGTTCAAAGATATAAAGAGTATTGAGGAGAAACTTATTCAAGATAATGTTGATAAACAAGTAGAAGAATCTACTCAACCAATAGAAACTATTATTAATGAACAAGATATTACAGCTGCTGAAGCATCTCAACAAGCAGATGATACTATGGGACTCGATGTAGATATTAGTGATATGTTTAGTTCAATAGATATTGCAGGTGAAGATATTATAGTTCCAAATATGGCTTCCATTCGTGCCGGACTTTCGATGGCTGAACGCACCGAATTTGATAGTTCTTTGGCTGCTGGTGAGATGCAAATTTATTGCAAATAAAGAAGTAAAGATGTAATCGAGAAAGTTCGGCAGATTAAAATCGCTCATCTGTCGAACGTTCTCATAAAGATAATTATATGGACGGATGTTCTATTGTATTTCATGAAGTTCCTAAAGTAAATGATATAATTAAGGAACTAGAATATAACAATGCTGCTAATTGTTATAGACTTGGAACTCTATTAAAGACTGATGGTTTCCTTCAGTTTTGTAGAGAAGATTCAGTTGCTAATACTGATAATCTTGAAAATATTAATAAGAATACTCTTCGTAGACTTATTAAAGATTATCGTAATAGAAACTTCTTTAATGTTAATAATACTTCTAAAGTTAATGCTAATAGCGGAATGTATGCTTTTCGTAGTCAAGCCGCATTTGATGCTGCTACTCAATATTGTGCTGATGTTATTAGTGCTATTGATTATAAGCTTACCGCTACTAATAATAAACCTAAAGATAATTATATTACTAGTCTTATAGCTACTACTAAGAATGCTCTTAAAAAACAACTTATAATTAAAGCTAATCAATATGGCAGTTTTGATATTAATAATATCGAAGCTGCCTATTATGCTATCGAAGAGAATGGAACTGACCAAGAACGTAATTTTAAAGATATGGTTCAAAGTGCTCTTGGTGACCCAGACTTTTGGAATGATGTATTCTGTAATAGTAAAATAGCTTCTTTAGGACGTAATACTGATTTTGCAGATGAAGCTTTTAAATTAAGTCTTATGTCAGATAATACAGAAGATGTTATATCTGATGCAGAACAATCAGACGAAGTAGACCTTAGTACTAAACAATGGGATTTTGGTTCTAATATATCTAATTATACAGAACACGTAAGCAATGATGTAAGACAATATTTTAATGGATTACAAAGACTTAATAGTACTCAAAAACATGAAAATGGTGCTTATGATATAGACCGTAGTAATCCTCTTGGAGTTCCTACTTGTCATACATATCAAGAATGTGTTATTGAATTATCTAATATTATAGGTAATTTAGGAGGATTTAAATCTATTAATGATTTTATTGATGCTATAGAAGCTGTGGCTAATAATAAAAGAGAATTTGCTTCTTTTATTAAATTAGCTGATGATATGAGAGCTAAACCAGATTTTGCCAATAAGATATATACTGATTTAAATAAGTTTACTATTGATAAACTTGAAATAAGTATTGATGGTTTTGGTACTATAAAATCTATTCAGAGCAATACTTCTAATAATCCTGTACGTAAACTATACTTTAATCTTAGAAATGATTTAAAAGGTAGTTCTATACAAAATGATAATATTTATATAGAAGGGTTATTGGCTGAATTAGAAGAAAAGATTAAGAAACTAGGAGATACTGGTAAAACTTCTAAGATTAAATTAGCTAGACGTTCTAGTGCTTCTCAAAAAGCTAGTGAAGAAAATGCTATTAAATTTGATTCATTAGTTATGGAGCTTAAAGATATATATAAAACATACTTTCCTAGTATGAACGATTTAGCTATTGATAACTATATAGAACGTCACAATAGAGATTCAGAAACTCATAGAAAAGATAATCTATATAGATTATTAAGTTATGCTCAAAAAGTAAATAGTTCTGCTAAGAAAAGTCTTGCTGAAAAAGAAAGTAGAGATTTAAAATATAGAGAAGTACAAGCAGAAAATAGACGTAGATTAAATGCTTATCGTCAAGCACTTGCTGCACAAGTTCCAAATGCTAAATATATAGAACTTGAACTACCTAAATTTGATGGAGAATATCTTGTAGGTTCAGAAGAAGCATTAGGTAATATAGCATTAGCAATTGAACCTTATACTTTATCTAAAGCTGAACTTAATTCTAGAAATACTGCTGGTAATCTTAATAGTGATGTTATATATAATAACTTCATTACTAATATTGCTAAGATATGTGGAGATAGAGAAGTTCTTAATAATTGGGTTAAAGAGAAACTTCGTTCTACAGAATATGCTTATAGTAATATTCTTATTGATAATCCAGAACAAGGTATAGTAGGTTTATTCAGACAAAAACCTAATGGAGATTATGAACTTAGTCCTTATGCAGAAAAGATTATAGCTCCTTATTTACTTAATGGAGTTAGCAATCAACAATCAGGAACTAATACTGATTATACTAAAATGTCTGATGGGGACTATTATTTAGTAGGACTTTATGCTTATCATAAGAAACTTCAAACTTATAAAAAATATAATACTATAACAGCTAATGGTCAAGAGATAGAAACTGCGCCATTCTTAATGAGAATACCATCAGACGCTCCTAAGAACTTTGCAATAAGTATGCCTAAGTATCATGCTTATGATTTATGGCAATATGATACTAAAGCTATGAATGCTTACATAAAAGATAGAAAGAAAGAACTTATTAAAGTAGCTAATATAGATATTGCTAACGAACAACTTACTAAACTTAATGCACAAGCTGCTACAGTAGAAGAAGTTATCAATCTTGTTACTAATACTCCGGAAGTTATTAAAACAAGTCCGGGTAAACTTCTTAATATAAATGCACAAGTAGGTACTGAACAAAGAATTGCTTATGTCATTAATGACTCAAAAGAAGGATGGCAATATCATTACTTTAGTGGAATATTTACTGATGACGGTAAAGGAAATTATTATTTAGCTAATGCTAAATATGATGGACAAGCTGTATTTAGCGATTATGTTTCTGCTTATGCGAATGAAGTAGAATCTATTGCTAGAGAAGAATTTAAAGTTAATCATCCAGAAACTCGTTCTATTAATAAGAAACATCCATTATTTAATGGATTTATGAATATTGTTAAAGGAGAAATATTCGATTATTATAAAGCTCTTTATGATGTACAACATAACGATAAAGAACATCTTGTTGAATGGTTTCATTATAATCCTAAAAAAGGAGTTTATGATGGTAATAAACTAACAGGTAATGCTTTCAAATTTACTAAACTTGATAGTAGTGTTGGTTATAATATTGGTGAAGAGCTTGAGAGATTAGTGTCCTCCACATCCTCTACGGGGGAAATTAATCTATCAGGATATTCAGAATCGTCAAATGCGTCTGCAACTATCAGTATTAGTGAAGGAATTGAATCAGAACTTGAACAAATAGTTACTAAATGGATTGATGCTTATCAAACTTACTTTGTAAATGAAACTCATAATAAGTTTGGTTCATTCCTTGAAGGTATTAATGATAATGAAATTATAGAATATGGACTTAATGCTTATATTCATTTTGCTAATTTTGATGATTTATTTGAAGGAAATAGTAAGTATTATAAAGACCCTCAAACATTTCTTAAACGTGCTAAAGAAAGTCAAGCTGGTGGAACAAGTTATTCTATAACTAATTATAAATCTACACAAGGAGTTGATAGTCCATTTACTCAATCAGTTAATGAAATAGCAGGTTCTCAACTTATGAATGGAAATAAAGTATTAACTTTTCCAAATGGTAAACCTGTAACTCTTAGAACTGGTTGGAATGCTGTTACTGTTAAGAATAGTATTAGACCTAGCAGCAATCGTAATATGCTTTACGATAAACTTATAGCTGCTGGAACAGATAAAGCTAAAGCTGAAGAAATTGCTGAAGGTTTTGGTTATGTTCCTGCTGAACGTGAAGGAGAAAGTAGTGCTACAACTACTACTATTAATGATGCTCAATCTTATATTACAATATATGAAGCTGCTCGTCGATTGAAGATATTAGGAGAATATCCTAAATATGCTAGATTGATTGAACAATTAACTGATAATACAACTGATGTTAACCAAATTAATCCTAATGAATTACAAGGATTTATACAAGTAATGAAGAACTTCTACTATGACCATTATTATAATAAACGTTTTGGTAGACATCTTCCACGTCAGATTAAGAATGCAGAATTTGTTCTTGTACCTAAGTTCCTTGAAGGAACAAGTTTGGGAGAACTTGCTAATTTCATGATAGAAAATGATATTGACCAAGTTAATACTCAAGAAACAAGTAAAGCTGCTAATTATGATGTACTTACTTATTGGGATAATGAAGGAGTTGTAACTCCTGAAAATCTTGCTGTATTTAGAGAAAAAGCTAAAGAAGTTAAACAACCATTTAGTTATATGTATCTTTATAAACAACAAGATGTTCCTCAACATATGGTTGATGCCCAGAATAAAGCAGGTATTCAAGTGATGAAAAAAATACTTGATAATAGTCAAGCTGCTGTTGCTAGTCATAAGAATAACTTTATTAGAGCTTATGTTGCTAATATTCGTGAAGACTTTAATAGTCTTATGGATAAGTATGGTATTAAGTTTGATAAAAACTATCGTATTATAGGAGACAATAACGGTAAAGTTGATTACAATCGTATATATAAACTAGCATTAATAGAAGCTGCTCGTCTTGGACTTGATAGTAATACTATTGAATATCTTACTGTTAAGAATGAAGATGCAGGACCTGTTATGCCTAGTTATATGAATATAGTTTCAAGTAAGATTGAAAGTATTGCTCAAAGTCAATTTAATAAGTTTATTACAAGACAAAAACTTCCTGGATGGCATGGAGCACAGGTAACTAGTGTTGGACTTGATGGACTTATTAAAAAGAGTAAACAACTTAAAGCTGGTGAAACTATTGAAACTGATACCGGAGAACGAGTAGAACTTGCTTATCATAAAGATGGTTCAGAAGTAGAAATACTTCTACCTAAATGGGCAAAAGCTATGTTCAATCAATATGATGAAAATGGCAATCTTGTTAAAGAGATTCGTATTGAAGATATTGATGAAGAAGTTCTTAAATGTATTGGTTATCGTATTCCAACAGAGGGTAAACAGTCTATGGCTGTTATGAAAGTTGTAGGTTTTCTACCTGAATGGATGGGAAGTACTATTGTAGTTCCCGATGAATGGGTAACACAAACTGGTTCTGACTTTGACGTTGACTCTATTTATGGTATTGCTTATGAAACTTATCTTGGAGAAGATGGTCGTATTCATAAAGTAGAATATATTGACGGAGAAACCGAAGAAGATGTTGTAAGTAGATATAAAGTTTGGCAAAGTGTTGGCAATGCTCAAATGAAGTTTGAGGACTTCAAACAGATGTCGATAGAAGACCAAAATATAAGACGTGCTAGAAACAATCGCATAGTTGATAGTATGATTACCATCATGAATGATAAATCAAGTCTTGAAGAGAATCTTGCTCGTAGTAACTTTGACGATATTACTTCTGCAAATAAAGCTCTTGATAAACTTGATGCTGTTGGTGCTAAACAAAGAAATGTTTATAATCTTTTTGACCAGATTCAATTCCATAGAAATGCTATGGGCGGTGCTACATTGAAAGCATTTAGTGTTGCTCGTGATACAGGTAACTCTGTATTCAATGTTGCTAAAGCTGAACTTAGTGTTCCTATTAGAGTAAGATATGGTAATAGAGTTAATCTCGATATTGCTGGTCAGGCATTTCCTGTCAAAGATGGTATAGTCTATCATAACCGAATAGGAAATAGCAAGAACAATAAGAACGTAGTAGGTGACTATATTACAGTTGCAAGTTCTCATACTACTGCTCATATCCTTGATGCTATTAAAGAAGGAGCTATTAAAAATGAGAATGAATATACATTTGCTGCATTTAAAACTCTATTTGATATAGGTTGTGACGCTTATACAGCTATGGCTTGGCTTCGTCAACCAGGAGTTAGTAGAATAGTTGAAGCTCATTATGAATCTCAATCTGTATTTGTTCGTGGTAATTATAATCCTATTCATACAGCAATTAAACGTATAGCTCATGATTTAGGAGTTAAAGTACGCAATGAAGTAGTTACTGATAACAATAATATTACAGAAGTTATGACTGCTCTTCAACAACAATATGGAGAAGAGTTTGCTAAGATGTATCCTAATAGTACTATTAGTTTTGATAATAAAGATAATGCTTCTGTATTTACAATAGATGTTCCAACTATTGAAGAACGATTTGCAGCACAAAATAGTGGTGTATATGATGAAACAAGTATGTTGATAGATTTAGCTGCCATACTTAACTTTAATTATATTAATGATTATAGTCGTATTATAGCTAATCATGTTAAAGTACTTAATCCTGATAAGTTTGGAGCTAAACAAACTATATATAGTACACGTAAAGTAATTGATGATATAGGAACTATTATTAATAGTGATGATTCTAATAGAATTAATGTAAATGGAGAACCATTATTAGAAGCTATTTATCCTGGTATTACTAAAGCTACTGAAACAGGAGTGTTTATGCCAGAATTATATTTAGCAGAAACTGATAAACCTAGTGCTTATCCTGCATTAGATGCATTTATGAGATATAGTACAGTTCCTAGTATTCTTATTAATAAAGGTCTATTTGAAACTGAATCTCATAGTTTTGTTAATGCTATTAATAGTATTCAGAATTATATTAGTGGAAGTGTTAATGAGAAACTTTATAATGATTTTAAGAAATATGTTCTTGAATATATGTATAAGAACAATTCTGCTATTATATCACAACCTATTGAACTTGAAAAAAATGGCAATATTACAGTAGATATATTTACTGCAAGTAAAGTAGAATCAGAGGGACGTTCCCCCGTAGAGGATGAGACAAGGAGAATCTATGGATTTGGATACGATATTAACTACAATATTAATATAGATAATGTTGCGAATCCTACACAAGAAGAAGTTAATGCTTTTGCTAAACTCACTCCGGCTCAAAAAGTACACTTCGTACAAAGCCATCTACTTAGCTCACAGCGAACTATCTTTTCTGAACTGAACGTAAACTTGTTTAACGGATTTGAGTTCCGTACACGTGGAATAAGTAGTCAAATCATTCGTTTTAACGACCAACAACAAGACATGGAGAGTATATATAAAATGTTCGATGCAGCGTTCAATAATACTAATCCTATTATTAGACTAACTGCTATTGACATTATTAAATATGCTTTTGTTGTAGAAGGTTATCAGTTCCGTAGAGGAAATGTTAGTAAGATTATTAAAAACAATGCTTTATATACTTCTAGAGAAGATGGAGGTACTGGAATTATCGATAGTATCAGATTTGGTGTTAGTTATGTAAACGATAAAGAACTTGCTGCTAATAATATATATGAAGATTATATTCGTAGTCATTCTAATATACCACAAATTCCTACTTATAGAATAAGATATAATAAGAATAAAGCTAGTCTTACATATCTTCCTAATAGTCAAAAGATGTATTATTTTAATCTTGGCACTGTTAAAGATACAGAACTTGCTAAAGAGATAGGAATAGTTAAAGATATTACTGATAAACTTGGTAGAACTAAAACAGTTCTTTCTACTAATTATATTAATATAGTTAATAAGAAAGTTTCTACTTTATATAAAGTTGGATTATATGGAGAAGATAACAATAAACAAGTATATCTTATTCCATTAAATAATCTTGAAGAGAATGAACATGGAGAATTTAGTTCTAATCCTATAAATAATAAATATCCTTCTAGTAGATATTATGAAGATATAATTAATCTTAGTCAAGAAAGACAAGCTCCATTCTCTCGTCTTGCAGAAGAAAAGAATGAGTTATTTACTAAAGAAGGAATAGAACCTTATAGATATAAAAAACCTACTATTGATAAAGAAATAATAATTCCTACTGATAGAAACTTTATAGCTACTATTGCTGAACAAGATGCATCAGTTAGAAACTTTATTCGTGCTATAAATGATAAGTTTGCTAATCCTGGAACTAAAGTATTTTGGGCTTGGAATGGAAGTCAAACTCTTAAACAAGCATTTGGTACTAAGAATATAGGAGCTGTTCAAACTATAATGGATAATGATGGTAATCTTAGAGATTATATTATAACTCGTAAACAAGTTAAACTTAATAAGAAAATATCTGACGATGCACAACTTGAAGGATTAACTAATGCTAAACGTAATGGAGTACAATCTACTGATAATATTTATACTGTTGTTCCTTATATCAAAAGTGAAACGATTGAAGTAGAAAAAGATATAGAAGATGTAGAACACGCAAGTTCTATTGATATGGATATTGAAACTACTAATATATCTAAGCTTGGTAATTTGGCTCAACAATTTGTATTAGACCTTAAAACTAGAGCTAGAATTAATTCTGACGAAAGTGCTTCTATTGCATATCAAGATATTCTTAATTATGGAGTAGAAGAACAACGTATTGCTAGTATTGAAGAACGTAAACAAGATACTATTAAACGTTCAGCAGAATTTTATATAACTAAAGCTCATGAACTTGAACGTAAACTTAATAATTTTATTATTGATGAAGAAGGTACAGTACATGATATAGTTTCAGATTATACTATTAATGCTATTACTAACAATGAAGGATTACGTAATGAATATATAAGTTTAATATTACAAGCTAGTACATTTGGCAATTCATTCCCATTAATAAATGAAATAGCTACCGATAATGTAGATGATTCTACTAGACGTAATATTAAAGGTATTCAAGAAACTATTAATAATATTAAGAATAATCTTAAACTAAAACAAGGATTTGAAATTGTTGCAGAAAATATATTTAAACCTCTTAGTACTAATCCTAACTTTGATAAAGGACTTTCTGATATAACCAATTATATACTTAAAGATGCTAGTGTTCTTGATTGGTTATTCCAAGATGCCCAAGAACTTAGTTATCCTATTGTACAAATCATTCTTCGTGAAGCTAAAGCTAAATTTGATAAACTTAAATTTGAAGGAGATGATTATGTAAAAAACTATAAGAAACAATTAGCTAGTATTAAATCAGAAGCTGCTAAAGCTGGTAAAACGATTAATTGGAATAATATTATTAATCCTGTAACTGGTAAATTTGTTTCTAATCATACTGATAAATTTACAGAAGATAAGAATGGTTTAAATGCTAAAGTTGCAGAAGCTAAAGATAAATATGGAGAGTTTAGTAAAGAATATCTAAGAGCTAAACATGAACGTGATTTATGGTATCTTGCTAATACTGAACAGAAATATGTTTCTGAATATTATCAAAGAGTAACTGATAATGAAGCTTCTATGCTTACTGATTATAATATTGATTATTATATTAAGTATCTTAAACTAAATGATGAACGGAATAAGTTATTAAGAATATTCAAAGGTAATCGTACAGAAGAAGACAATGCCGCTATTAAGCGTTTAAATTCTGAAATTAGAGAGATGCAAGAAACTACTGATTTCAATACAGGAGAATGGAAACCTCAAGACGCTTATAATAGAGCTTCTAATCTTCGTAAATATGTGGACGAAGTTATTAGAATTAAAAAAGCATTCTTTGAACGTGAAACTAGAGAAGGTTTTGAAGAAGATTTAAAACATTATCTTGATATTATAGATAAATATAAACACTTTGATAGTGCTGGACGACAAATAGAGACTGAATCTGCATTATTACAAATAGATGAATATGCTAATGCTGTTGAATGGTTGAATGAAAATACTTATTATAGAATTAATGAGAAACTTCAAGCAGAAATTAATGATGCTTTTGCAGCACTCAATAATGACAAAGAAGAAAAGAATCCTCAATTCAAGAGTATAGTTCAACATACAGAAAATGCTTATGATAATTATGGAGTTATTGATGGTCGTCAATTTAATGATAATCAAGTAAAAGCTATTAAAGAAGAGCAAGAAGCTCAATATGCTAATCGTGCTAATGATGGAACATCGGCAGAAGTTAAACTTCTTCGTAATAAAGCTCCTATAACTGAAATATATAGTAAGAAGTTCTATGAAGGATTCGTTAATAGTAAAGAACAAACTCCGGCTATTACTAAAGCTTTTAATGAAACAGTTAAAGCTATTAATGATATTCTTAAAGATGCTCTTAATCCAAATACAAGTAAGATTAAATTATCTGATTTAACTATAGAACAAGTTAGAGAACTTAGTGGACTTTATGATAGACTGGACGAAATTAAACATTTACGTCGTAAAGACGAGAAAGTTAAGAAGTTCTTAAAAGAAGAAGTTTCATTCCATACTGATAAAGTTACTTATGCATTAGATGAAGACGCTGCTAAACAAAAAGGTAAAGAGTTCTTTGCTGCATGGAGAACAGTAGCTAATGCTAAGAATTATGATGAGAATGGAATCTTTATAGGATATACTAATGAACCTAATAATGATATATTTGGTTATGTTACTCCTAAACTTGACGATAACGGTAATGTTATTAATAAAGATTATGTTGACGAAAAACGTTCCAAAGCTCTTAAGTTTTTAAATGAGAATATAGAATTTGTTCCTACAAGTTACTATTGGCAAGAACGTGAACAAGCTATTAGAGACGGTAAACTTAAGGAATTTGAAGATAAAAATCATATCTTTAATCCTTTGAGTGGTAAAATGGAACCAATTCGTATTTGGACTACAATAAGAGTTAAAGATGAATCTGCTAATACTAGAAACTATGTAGCTTCATATAACAATACAAGAAGTAAACCACTTTCTGAAACAGTTAATGCTAATTATAATAGATATACTGATAATTATAATGGTAGTGCTAAGTATTATAGAACTGATAATTCTAATGAATATGAAAGACGAATAAGAAAGTTAATGCAAGATACTCTTTATGATTTAACTAAAGAGAATAATACTGCTATGTCATTCGTTGCTAAAGGGCTGTTCCCCCGTAGGAGAAGGACAGAATCATCGTTCCCTAATACTGTTAAAGCCGCATTTAATGCTATTGGATTTGGACAAAGTTTAGACCCAGATAGACATATTAGCGATAATATTGGTTATGAATATGACCGAGAAACTAATATACCGTTATTAGCTTCGTTGAAGGACAAGACTTATAGAAAGATAGAACCTATACCGGAACAAGGTCTTACTGAATCTGATGAAGATTATAAAGCTAGAGTTGATGATATTAAGAAACATAATGAAGAATCTGCTGAGTATAATAGACAGCTTGATGTTAAACTGATGGATAAAGATTATGAATCAGTATTTGAAGAGTTTATTAAAGGTGCTATTCAAGCTAATGCTAAAACGCAAACTAAATTAGACCTTTATTATCTTCTTGAATATATGAGAAGTCAAGCGCAAGCTTATTGTCTTACAGGATTTAATAATCTAGCTGTCGATAGAAGAACTTCCACAGAAGATAGAAAAGTTTATAAGACTCAAGCTCCTAAAAGAGTTATTGACTTAGTTGAAACTTGGGCTAAACGTTTCTTATTTGATGAATATAAAGGTAAGAATACATGGGATAAATTTGCTGCTGTTGGACAGAATATTGCTAGTGCTAAATATATGATGTTTAATATTACAGGAGGTATTGGTAATATATTAACTGGTTCTACTAATATATTTATGGAACGTTATGCAGGAGAATACTTTAATCATAAAGATTGGGAAAATGCTAAATTTGGATATTATATTAAAGCTGTTCCTAGTTTCCTTGCTAATATGAATAAAGATACTAGTGATAATCTTACTGATGCAATAATTAAACTCATGGGAGTTGTAGACTATAATGATATTCGTGAAACATCTAAATCTATTGATAGTATTGAGATAATCAATAAGATGAGAGATTTTGCTTATAGTCCACAAAGTGCTGGTGAACATTTTATGCAGAATACTGCTATGCTTTCTATGATGCTTAGTAATAGAGTTTATAAGAATCAAAAAGGAGAAGTTGTTATAGGAGATTTCCATAATTATAATCGTATGCTTGAAAAAGTTGCACTTCGTAAAGTTATCGAAGGTAATGCTGAACTTGAAAAACTATATGCTAAGTTTATCAATAGAATAAAAGAAGATAAGAATAGACTTAAAGATTATCTTTGGTTTAAGAAAGATGTTAATACAGAGTTCTTACGTAGTCTTAGTGATAAGTCTTATGGATTAAGATATGCAGAAGTAAGAAATGAACTTACTAAAGAAGCTAAAAAACAGTTTGAATCTGAACCTAGATTAATAGACCAATTTGAACTACAAGATGGTTATGCTAAACTTAAAGATGATAGTTTGGTAGATTTAGGTAAACTTACTAAATTCAAAGGTAAAGTTGTATCAGTTAATAAAAAGATTCATGGTGTATATGATAGATTAGGTGGTGCTCGTATAGAATCTACTTGGGTATTTGGTAGTCTACTTATGCAATATCATAAACATATTTATACAGGAGCTCTTAAACATTTCCGTGTAAATGGTTATTATAATGAAAGTAGAGAAAGTATTGAACGTGGATTCTATGTAAGTCTTTGGGATTTTGCAACAACAGAATTTAGAGGACTTACTGATAGAGCTAAAGCTAAAGCTAACGAAGACGGCACTAATCTATTTATTGCTGGTGTACAACAAGTTTGTAGAGCGTTTATTGATACTTTCTTAAACTATAAATTTAATTATGCTACAATGTCAAACGCTGAACGAGCTAATGTTCGTAGAGCTTTAGGAGAACTTACTGGTATTGCTTATGGTCTACTCGGTGGTATTGCTGCTAGTTGTGCATTACTTGCTGCTGACGATGACGACGAAACTGCTAAGATTATAGCTAATCTTGCTCTTTATCAAGCAGACCGTTTATCTTCTGAAACTATTATGTATAATATTGGTGCTGTATCAGAATTTGATAAACTTTGGTCAAGTCCTGTTGCTTTAGGTCAATCATTCAAAGATGTACAGTCTGCATTTGGATTTATTGCTAAGTATCTAATTGAAGGAGATGAATTTAATCCTAATTATACTACCGGTCTATATAAAGGTGAGAATAAACTTGCCGTTTATGTTAAGAGACAAATTCCTGTTTATCGTGGAATTAATCGTATAATGCAATTAGACCAAAATAATAAGTATTATAAATTGACTGAAAATATGCTTGGTATTATTCCTACTCAATCTATTGCTGAATGGGTTGTTAATGGGAAATAATTATAAGGTCTATGATTGGACGATAAGTCTAGTCATAGACTTTTTAAATATAATATTCGGACATTTCCGTAAACTTTAAGTTTAAACGATTTTAAGTATCAGAGTTTATCCGTATATTTAGCGATAAACATTAAATACATTATAGTATGAAAAATAAGAAGAATAGTTATGAAAGTGAAGCTACTAATTCATTAGTAGAAGAATTAACTAAAATGACTAAAGTTATTTATGAAAGAGTAATTCCAACTCCATTTAATTTTGTTTATGTAAATGAATTTAAAGAACGTAATTCTGAAGAATTTCTAAGTAATCATTATTCTGATATAAGAAAACATTATAACGTTATTAAAGAACATGGAAAAAATTATATTAATGGAGAAGTTAATTTATTTCCTATAATAAATAGTAGTAACTGGGAATAATGCTACATATTATTTATATAAATATATTATAGATAATATACCATTTTGTTGTAATTATATAGAATTAGATTATGGAAAATTTCATGATAAAATATCATTTAAAGATTATACAAAAGCTCTACATAATCTTGCTTATATTAAAAATGTAGATTTCACTATAAAAGATAATAAATGGAATACTACAAATCTTAAACTTTTAGCTAAAACTACTGTACATGGAGTATATGTAGTAAATCATACAGTTTTATCTAAATGTGATAAGTTTTTTATTGGAGATGTAATTAGAGAGAAATATAATGATGAATATAAAATAGACGGTAACGGAAGTATTATATTAGGATATTAAAGCAGGTATAACTGCGAATAAAAAAGAAGCCCGTAGAACTAGTAAGGAATCAGTCATCCTACTAGCCTACGGGCTTTTCTATTACTAAACTATTGCTTTTTGGCGGTTTTCCGGCTCGCCTTGCCGTTTTCTTTATTGAAAACAACTATATTAATCAGACTAGAAAATCCAACAGAGAGCCTTATAATCGTTCCCAATTTGTCAATTTCTTTCCACAACGAGCACATTTATAATAACCACCATCAATAACTCTTACATTTCCTCCTTTACCGCCTTTTCTTTTAAAACTAATAATAATATTTCCTACACGTCCTCTAGATTTACCTTTAACTCTAGTTCTAGGCTCAATCACAAAAACTCTATTATGACCATATATTTTACATATTAGTCTTTTTTAGCCACAATAACGTCTTCTTTCTTTTCAATAAGACCATAGCTTATAAGGTGTTTAATAAAGTTCTTAGTATTAAGTGCAAAATCATAGAAACAATCTTTCTCGCGAACTACATTTCGTTTACTATGAGGTTTTTTATCAAGCCCAATAGATACTTTATTTTCTATAACAGCAGGTTTAACTATTTTAGTAACTCTATTATAAGAAAACAAAGTAAGACCTGGTTTATTTTTTTATACTACCAATGTATTTATATTCAACATCTTGTTTCTTTAGAAATTCTATCCGTTCTTTAGATAGATTATCTTTGTTAATATTTGGTACAATATCCATAGCTATATTTAATCTAAAAATGAGTATTCGTATTGACTAGAATTAGGGTCTTTAATAGTTCGTTCACAAGCTCTAAAAGCAGCACAACATAGAACGAATATAACAACTCCTATAATAAAACCTGGTAAACAACCAATACCTTCAGATTCATTAGGTACTTCACGATTTGATTGACGACTTATATAATCTTGCAAATCTTGTTCGTCATCAAGATTATAATGTCTTCCATATTTATCTTTCATATCTTTATCTATATTAATGGTTAGTGATGTATCTCATTCATATCCTCTACGGGGGGCTGAGGTTGCGAAGCAACCG
>UMFI01025227.1_pt1 | contig 15840 bp, 14 predicted proteins | sample 1964951 | NCBI WGS metagenome assembly UMFI01 (sample SAMEA4836040, study PRJEB28245) | human gut metagenome | biome: gut microbiome; material: fecal sample | place: Denmark | collected 2008 | reverse complement strand
AGCAGGAGCATAACCACGTTTTTTATTTAATTTATTTTTGAGAGTAATTTTATTTTTGCTACGGTTAGGTTTTGATTTAAAGTAACCGTTACCTGCATAATATGTAATGTTAATCTTTGAAGCTGCATTGGTTTGAACAGCAGGAATAAAGGTTAGTGATACTAAAATTGTAAATATAGTTGTTAAATAAATTAATTTTTTCATAGTTCAGTTATCTCCTACATTGTGTTTTATTACCAAATTTGCCAATCAGTTATTCGATCAAAATTAACAACAGTATCAGGAGTAAGTTGGTTTTTATCATTCATTTTAATTGTCCACCAGATATCTTCATATTCAGCATCGTCATCATTGTGAAAGTTACAATAACATTTTCCGCATATAAAATCTATAGAGTGAGTTTTTGAATTATAATTATATTCTTTTACTCCAAGCTTTTTAAGAAATAAGTTCAAAGAAGTTGTCTTTTTTATATTAATAACATTTTTTAACTTACATTTTAAAGAGTCTATTTGAAAGTAATCACCATTATATCCATACCAAGAAAAAATAGATATTGAATCGCCTTTATTGTTTTTACAGTAATATTCACCAGGAGAAACATGTGCTTTAATGTTTTTTCTAATAACAGTAAGTTCGCCATAATATTTTTGAAAGTCGTCAACCCCGGTTAGACTTAATCCCATAGGAACAAAATAATTAGTATTAATTTTGTATCTTTTTACCCAATGAGGATAAAGCTTAAGCTTTTTTTTGATGATGGTAGAAGCTGAATATTTCTTGCCACCTTTTTTCTTGGTATACCAACCAGTAAAAGTATATCCGTTGCGTCTAATGGAAGGAGCATAGCCACGTTTTTTGTTTATTTTATTTTTGATAGTAATTTTGCTCTTACTACGGTTAGGTTTTGCTTTGAAGTAACCGTTATTTGCATAATATGTAATGTTAACCTTTGATGCTGCATTGGTTGGAATGGCATGAATAAAGGTTAGCGATAAAATAATTATTGAAAGAATAGTTAGATTGATTATTTTTTTCATACGTTATATTTCTCCTATAATGCAACAAATTAGATGCAATTTATTGCATCTAATTTGTAAAAGATATTTTTATTAGTAATGTTCCCATTCATCATTTGGATCAAATGAAACAACAGTATCAGGAGTAACTTGGTTTTTCTCGTTAAGATATATTATCCAAACCATATCGGTGTCATATGTATCTTTTGGAAAATGCGTTTTGCCACAAACAAAATCTAAATATTTATCAGAGGAATCGTAATTATAATATTTTACACCTAATTTTTTGAGAAATTTCTTAAAATTAGTAGGTTTTTTTATATTGATTAAATTTTTTAATTTACAGTCCATATCGGAAAATTTGTAATTATAGGTAAAAGTATAATTAGAGTCTATACTAACTACGCCTGTACCAACATAAAAAATGTCACCCTTAGAATTTTTTAAGGTATAATCATAATTATCGGTATGCTTTTTGCTTTTTACAATTTCTAATTTTCCCCAATATGATTCATAGTCAGATAAACTATAACAAGTCATACCAACAGGAACAAAGTAGTTAGTATTAATTTTGTATTTTTTTACCCAATGTGGATATAGCTTCTGTTTCTTTGTGATAATAGTGGAGGCTGAATATTTCTTGCCACCTTTTTTCTTAGTGTACCAGCCATCAAAAGTATATCCATTACGTCTGATAGAAGGAGCATAGCCACGTTTTTTGTTTATTTTATTTTTGATAGTAATTTTGTTCTTGCTACGGTTAGGTTTTGCTTTAAAATAACCTTTACCGGCATAATATGTAATATTAACCTTTGCTGCTGCATTAGTCTGAATGGCAGGGATAAAGGTTAGTGATAAAATGGTTGTAAATAGAATAAGTAAATTAATTAGTTTTTTCATAAGACAATCTCCTCGATAGTGTAAAAACAATATCTGTTTTGAGCAAAAATATTAGTAGCGTTTCCAATCATCTGTTAATACAAATGAGACGTTAGTGTTTGGGAATATTTGATTCTTTTTATCAAGATATATTTGCCAAACTACATCAATATATTTATGTTCAGAGGCATAATAAGTTTTGCAACAGATAAAATCTAAAAATTTAGAATTAGAATCGTAATTGTAATATTTTACGCCTAATTTTCTTAAGAAAATTTTAAAATTGGTAGCTTTATTTATATTAATCAAATTTTTTAGCTTACAGTTTAAACTAGAAAAACCATAATCATATAAAAAGTTACCATTATCATCTAGGGCATTAACATTGCTGGTAACATAAAAATAATCTTGCTTTTCATTAATCAAAGTATAATCATAGGAATAAGAGCCTTTTTTCTTCTTTAGTATTTTTAAAGTCCCCCAATAGGGTTCATAATCAGATAAATTAGGATAAGTTGTACCTAACGGTATAAAGTATTTATTATTGACTTTATATTTCTTTAACCAATGAGAATAAAGTTTTTGATTCTTTGTAATAATGGTAGAAGCTGAATATTTCTTGCCACCTTTTTTCTTAGTGTACCAGCCATCAAAAGTATATCCGTCACGTCTGATAGCAGGAGCATAACCACGTTTTTTATTTAATTTATTTTTGATAGTAATTTTATTTTTGTTACGGTTAGGTTTTGCTTTAAAGTAACCTTTACCCGCATAATATGTAATGTTAACCTTTGAAGCTGCATTAGTTTGAATGGCAGGGATAAAGGTTAGTGATAATATTATTGTTAGTATAATAGATAAATTAAGTATTCTTTTCATAGGTCATATTTCTCCTAGATTTAGATTAAACTAATATATATTTTTTTACCATACTTCCCAATCGGTTATACGCTGAAAATTAACGACAGTATCAGGAGTAAGTTGGTTGTTATCATTCATTTTAATTGTCCACCAGATATCTTCGTATTCCGCATCGTCATCATTGTGAAAGTTACAGTAACATTTTCCACATATAAAATCTATTGTATGTTTTTTTGAATTGAAATTATATTGATTTACACCTAGCTTTTTAAGAAAAACATCCATAGAAGTTGTTTTTTTGATATTGATTACATTTTTTAATTTACAATTAGCATATTGAATTGAATAAGAAAAAGGTTTATCTTTATCTTCATCAGAGGATTCCATTACTAAAAAGTTGAGAATATCTTCAGATGATGTTTTGCATTTTACGATGCCAGGAAAAACATGTTTTTTAATATTTTTCTTTAATACAGTCATAGAACCATAATATTTTTGAAATTCGTCTAAATTATCAAAACTTAATCCCATAGGAACAAAGTAATTAGTATTAATTTTGTATTTTTTAATCCAATGAGGATATAGTTTCTGTTTCTTGGTAATTATAGTAGAGGCTGAATATTTTTTTCCACCTTTTTTCTTGGTATACCAACCATCAAAAGTATATCCGTCACGTCTGATGGCGGGAGAATAACCACGCTTTTTATTTAATTTATTTTTGATAGTAATTTTATTTTTGCTACGGTTAGGTTTTGCTTTGAAGTGACCTTTACCCGCATAATATGTAATGTTAACCTTTGATGCTGCATTAGTCTGAAAGGTAGGGATAAAGGTTAGTGATAAAATAATTGTAAATATAATTGTTAAGTTAAGTAGTTTTTTCATTTTCAAATCTCCATTTTAATATTGTTCCCAATCATCGTTGGCTTCAAAAGAAACAACAGTGTTAGGAGTTACTTGATTTTTGCTGTTTAGAGTTAATTGCCAGACAATATCTGTTTCGTCGGTTTCGTCAGCATAGTGTGTAGAACCACAAACAAATTCTAAATACCTGTATGAAGAATCATAATTATAGTGTTTTATGGCTAATTTTTTTAAAAAGGTTTTTAGAATGGTTATTTTTGTTATATTTATTATATTTTTTAATTTACAATTCATATTAGCATAAAAGCAACGATAAGAAGAATTATTCACATCTAGAGAATTGCTGCGGCTACCAATATAAAAATAATCATTTTTAAAATTTGTTAAGGTGTAGTTATAATAATAAGAGCCTTTCTTTTTATTGACAACTTTTAAATCTCCCCAGTAAGGTTCATAGTCAGATAAACTATAACAAGTCATACCAACAGGAACAAAGTAATTAGTATTAATTTTGTATTTTTTAATCCAATGAGGATATAGCTTCTGTTTCTTTGTAATAATAGTGGAGGCTGAATATTTCTTGCCACCTTTTTTCTTGGAGTACCAGCCATCAAAAATATATCCTTCACGTCTGATGGCAGGAGCGTAGCCACGCTTTTTGTTTACTTTGTTTTTTATTGTGATTTTTCGCTTGCTACGATTGAGCTTTGCTTTGAAATAGCCATTGCTTGAATAATATGTAATGTTAACCTTTGAAGCTGCATTAGTTGGAATGGCAGGAATAAAGGATAGTGATAGTATAATTGTTGAAAGAATAGTTAGATTAATTATTTTTTTCATAAGTTATATTTCTCCTATAATGCAACAAATTAGATACAATAAATTGCATCTAATTTGTAAATTAAATCATGTTATATTAATAATGTTCCCAATCGTCATTTGCATCGAAAGAAACAATTGTATCAGGAGAGACTTGATTTTTACTGTTGAGATTTATTTGCCAAACAATGTCAGTGTCGTAAGTTTCATCAGAAAAGCGTGTTGAACCATATACAAAATCCACATAGTTATCTGATGGATAAAAATTATAAGATTTAACACCTAATTTTTTGAGAAATTTCTTGACAGAAATAGTTTTTCTTATGTTTACTAAATTTTTTAGCTTACAATCAATTCCAGAGCAAGAATAGTCATAAACATAATCACCGTCATCATCAATGGCTTTAACAAGACCGCTAATAGAAAACGAATCTCCATATGAATTGGTTAAGGTATAGCTACAAGTATAGTTACCAATTTTCTTCTTGACTATTTTTAAATTTCCCCAGTAAGGTTCATAATCAGATAAATAAGTGAATTTTAGCCCTATAGGAATAAAATAGTCAGTATTCACCGTATATTTTTTTAACCAATGAGCATATAATTTTTGCTTTTTAACAATTTTTCTTGAAGAAGTATATTTAATTCCTCCTTTTCTCTTGGTGAACCAACCATTAAAAACATAACCATCACGTTTAATAACTGGAGCATAGCCACGTTTTTGATTGATTTTAGTTTTAATAGAAATTTTTCGCTTATTTTGATTAGTCTTTGCTTTAAAATAACCTTTTCCGGCATAGTAAGTAAGAGTAACTTTTTGAGAAGCACGAACTGAGGTAATAGGAATAAAAGAAAGAGATAGTGCAACTACAAAAAGTAAAGTTAAATTAATCATTTTTTTCATATTTAATCCTCCTTTTACGATAAAATTATAAAAAAATAATAGAAATAAGTCAAATTGTTTATTATAATTGTTTCTGTGACAGCGATTAATAGGGAGGAAAAATAAAATGAAAAAAAATTTAGAAAAAGGTTTTGAAGGGATTATAATAATATTTTTAGCAATATCTATTATTATAACATTATTTGGAAAAACAACAGTTGAAGCAAAAACGAAGACTATTGAGGGGACAAGGATAATGAATCTGACACAAAATATTAAAGGAAAAGAGTATTATATAGGATGTAGAGTAGATGGATGCAGTAAACACAAAGGAAAAATAAAATATAGTGAAAAACCATGTTCGTCTGGATCGGATTTAAAAAATATATATGTCGAAAAAAAAGGGGAAAATGGGAAAACATATTGGAAAACTTTGGATGAACTTAAGTTTACAAGTGTACAAGGAGGATGCATAAATAAGAATATATTGTTACTTTCGTTTGTAGACAAAGGGAAAAATGAAAAAGGAGATTTGACAGCTTTGGTAAAAATAAATATAAAAAGTAAAAAAGTTGTTAAAGTTGAGTTGGTAAAAGGTGCAATTGAACAAAATATTGATACACTTGGACACTCGAATGATTTTACATATCTTAATGGAAAATATTATGGAGCTTGGTATCAAGAAAATGGAAAAGAGGATTATAGTAATAAGATAGGTGAAATAGGGGCAAAATTAAAAAATAATGGAGTAGTTGGAAAATTAGATAACGGTGCCGGAGCGGCAGTTTTTGGGATATCAGTTTACGACAAGAAAAATGATGTATTTGCGATGGGAATTAGGCAAAAAAATAAGATAAACGGTAAGTTAGAAAGATATATTGCTACATATAAATCTAAAAAAACAAATGATGGTATTCGATATGTACAACAAAATAAAATTATTTCTTTGAAACAGAATAATGATTATAATGTGCCACAGTGTATGGAAATATATAATAAAAAGATATATTTAGTTAAATATTTTCATAATGGAAAAGACAAAGGAAAGAAAATAAAAAAAATAGAAAAAAGGGTTAGAAATAAAAATAACATTGTGGAAGTATATGGTTTTAATGGAAAATTAAAGAAAGAATATATAATAAAAAATCCTAAAAGCATATATGTTACTAATGAGATTGCTAATAATAATTCAGGTACAAAAACAGTAAAAATTAAGAAAAGTTTAAAGAATATGAAATGGGAGATTGAATGTTTGGCACATTATAAAAATGATAAATTTTATTATGTTATGTATAAACCGTCAAAGTTACATGAGAATGAGATGGGAAAGCAAGCATATTTATACAGTGTTAATTTAAAATAACAGGGGAGGTTAAAATGAAAAAGTTTACAGCAAATATATTACTTATTTTATTAAGTATACTTATTGGATTTAGCGTACATAGTAGTGTGTATGCAGCAGATGATGCTAAAGTGGAAATTTGGAGTTATAGTTTAAATGAGAGAATAGAGCACAGGTCTATTGAGGTTGGAAAGAGTAATCCTAATTTCGGAATTATGTTTACGCCATCAGATATAGTGGCTAATAAGATTAAGTGGTCTATTGATGATACATCAATTGCAACAGTTACAGGAAATAATGATACGGCGACAGTTAATGCAGTAAAAGAGGGAATGACAACATTAAGATTGAATGTTTCAACAGAGTCTAATGGTAAATTATCACATTCATCAGTTATTTCTGTTTATACGGCAATAGACAATGTTTATGGTAAAGTTAATGGGAAAGCATGTACTTTTTATAGAGGGGCAACGAAAAATTCGTGGATTAGGTCAGAAAAAGTAAAACAAGGGCAGGGACTTACAATAATTGGTAGTTGTGGTAGCTTTTATTATATTGAGTTGCCGGATGATTACACGTTTGATGATGGAAGAGATACTAGAAAAGCTTATGTTGAAAAATCAAAGGTTTATGTTCCGGTTACTGATGTTAAGGCATGGAGAAATTCTAATGATGTAAGAGTAGGAGAATCAACTACTGTAACAAGTGTTGTTTATCCACAAATAGCTACAGTTAACAAAGCTACATACACCACTGACAGTAGTTCAATTTCAACATGTGATGGAAATGGTAATGTTCAGGGAAAAGGTGAAGGTTATACAAGAATAAGTGCAACAGCGGAGAGCAAAAAAGCCACTTGTGGTTTATCTGTTTATTCACAATGTAGTGACGCGTCAGGTAGCTTAAAGGAAGAAGCAGATTTTCTTACAGGAGCAGACTCGGGAGAAAATATAAGAAAGGCAAAAGTTCCTAAAAATCAAAAAGTTACAGTAATTGGCAGTTGTGGAAATTACTTTAGAATAAAGATGCCAACAGATTTTAATTTTGATGATGGTGACAATAGTAGAATAGCATATGTACTGAAATCAAAAGTTTATGTACCTGTTACTGAAATAAAAATTAACAAATCAGAATTAAACTTAGGCGAGAAAGATGTGGATCAGTTGAAAGCTGAGGTTATTCCTGCACAGGCTACAAATAAGACGATAGTTTGGTCTGTAGCTAAGAAGGGAGTAGTTGAAGTAGATCAAAATGGAAAGATTAAGGTAGTGGGCACAGGTAACACTACTGTTATTGCAAAGTCACCTGAAGGACCATCAGCAGCATGCAAGATTACTGTGTTTAAAGGTCTTGATACGGCTAAGATGGGTGATTTTACACTTAGACTTGTAAGATCAACAGCAGGTTATAATGTATTGGAATATTCAAGGTGTAAAGGAGCTACTATGTGTGAAGTATATTCAGGGGTTAAGAGACCTGATGGCACATTTAAGTGGACTTTTTTGGAAGGAGAATATGGACAGCTTTGTGATGGGAGTAGATTTAATGATGAAGTAGATCTTGGATCAATTCATTATTACAAAGTTGTAGCAAAGAAGAAATATGTAAGAGATGCTTTTGATTTTGTTGTTCTTGATGAAAAGACTAGTAATATAGTCAAAGTTACTAATGGCACGCTAACACTTTCAGGAAAACAGAAAAACAAGAAGAGCAATACCCTGTCATGGAACAAACTTAAGAGAGAAGATACGAAGAATCAGGGTTACGTAATTTACAGAAAAACTAACAATGACAAAAAATACAAGAAATTAAAGGAAGTAACAAAAAATTCATACACTGATAAGAGTATTAAGAAAAAGAAAAAATATTCTTACAAAGTGAGAATGTTCTATGTTAATGAAGACGGCAAGAGAGAATATTCTCCATACAGCAATGGAATTACAATTAAGGTAAAATAGGGAGCGAAGGATTATGAAAAAAGCAAGTAAGATTATAGTGATTTTTATATTTGCAATGAGTGTTTTTGTGGGCGTTGGTGCCGTTGAAGTTTTTGCAGATACAGCATCTCAGACCAACACGGTTAATGAACCGGTAAAATTCATTGCAAAACAAAAAGGAAAAAAGGTTGTTTTAAAGTGGAACAAGTCTAAGAATGTGAAAGGCTACATCATATATAAGAATGGAAAGAAGTTTAAAACATTAAAGAAAAACAAACTTACTGACAAAAAGGTAAAGAAGAACAAAGTATATAGCTACAAAATAAAGGCTTATACTATTGCTAATGGTAAGAAAGTTTTTAGCAATTCAGGTCAGACAGTTTCAATAATTATGACTGATAAAAAATCAAAAAAGGTAAATGCAGGTAGATTTAAATACATAAAGAATCAGTACACAATAAGTCTTAACGGAAAAGTTAAACTACAGGGCGAAGCATATCCGTCTAAGAAATTAAAAAAGAAAAAAGTACTGAGCAGAAAGCTTACATGGAGTTCTTCAGATACAAGCCTTGCAACAGTAAATTCAAGAGGCGTTGTTAAAGCTAACAACAATATGAAAACCGGTACTGTAATAATATATGCAAAGGCTCACAACGGTTTAACAAAGAAAGTTAAAATTAATATTGAAAACTATGCATATCCGTCAAAGATTAAAAAATGTATATGTTAAGCGATGATATTAAACCGCTTGTAACGGAACATATGGCTGAAATGACAAAAATAGTTTCTTATTTTGAATTTGAAAATAAAAATAATGAAACAACATTTGACATTGACGACAAGGGAAATCTTTCAATGAGTAAAAAGATTTCCATAAGCAGCGAAATGGAAAAAACAATATTTAATCTTATTTCAAGCATGCCTATAACGGTAGAAGTACATAAGGGATATGTGGCATTCAACAGAATAGACTTTACAGTTTACGACACTGGAATAATCAACTCAATTGCTTACGTATTCCAGGGAATGGAAAATGTTGATACAGGATATGAAAGAATAGAAATAGCACCTAACTGGTATTATCAGTATGGAGAATTTTCAAAGGGATACTTTGAAGAAGAACAGGAATAATTAACATATAATGAACTTACAATGCACAGAAAAGCAGAAAAAATGCTAATCTGTGCATTATTGTTTGACACTGATTTTTTTGTGTGTTAGAATTGTCGTATTGTAAAAGGCGATGAGTGTGTAAGTAGATATATATTTTCCGTCAGAGAGAAAGACTCACAGGCTGGAAGGTCTTTCAGGTTCAGATATATGTTGAAATTCCCACAGGAGCTGCATTCACCAACAGATTATAAGTATGAATAATACTAAAGAAGAATCTAAGAAACTAATCTAAGTAATGAATGACGTGTGTAGCGCGTTAAGCAGATAGAGTGTTCGTGATAATGATTACGGAAACTAGGGTGGTACCGCGGAGCAATCCGTCCCTATGGAACAGGTGCTTTTTTTGTTTTCAAGTATCTCAAAGTCACCATCCACCTGTGCTTGCACAAAAGTGGATGCGTGACCTTGAGATACGCTCCTCAATGAGCATAAAAACAAAGCGAAAGCTTTGTGATATGCGAATTGAGTTTTACGGATTGTGAGAGTGCAAAGCACGGAACAATCCGTAAAGAAAACAAAAATAAATTTGTGTGAGTAATTTAAGGATTGCGAGAGTGCGAAGCACGTAGCAATCCCAAAAAATAAAATATGTGAACAACTTGAACACAAACCTGTTATTTTAAAATCTATAAAGAGAGGAATTTATCATGAAAGAAAAGTTACAGGCAATTAGGGAAGATGCCATTTCCAAAATTACAGCCTCAGACAATTTGGACAAACTTAACCAGATTAGAGTTGAAGTTTTGGGCAAAAAAGGTCAGTTAACAGAAGTTCTTAAGGGCATGAAAGATGTTGCTCCTGAAGACAGACCTAAAGTTGGTCAGTTAGTTAATGACACAAGAAAGATTATTGAAGAAAAAATGGAAGAAGTTAAGGCAGAACTTCAGGCTAAGGCTAGAGAAGCTAAGTTGAAAGCAGAAGTTATTGACGTTACTCTTCCGGCTAAGAAGAATAAAATCGGACATAAGCATCCTAATACATTAGCTCTTGAAGAATTAGAGAGAATTTTTACAGGTATGGGATATGAAGTTGTAGAAGGTCCTGAAGTAGAATATGACCATTATAACTTTGAAGCTTTAAATATTCCTGACAATCATCCTGCAAAAGATGAACAGGATACTTTCTATATAAATAAGAACATTGTACTTAGAACACAGACTTCTTCAGTACAGGCAAGAGTAATGGAAAAAACTCAGCCACCTATCAGAATTATTTCTCCGGGTAGAGTTTTCCGTTCAGACCAGGTAGATGCAACACATTCACCTTCATTCCATCAGGTTGAAGGTCTTGCAATCGACAAGAACATTAATTTCTCAGACTTAAAGGGAACATTGGCAGAATTTGCCAAGGAACTTTTTGGACCTGAAACAAAGACTAAATTCAGACCTCATCATTTCCCATTTACTGAGCCAAGTGCAGAAATGGACGTTTCATGTTTTAAGTGTGGTGGAAAAGGATGTAGATTCTGTAAGGGTGAAGGTTGGATTGAAATTCTTGGTTGTGGTATGGTTCATCCGCACGTACTTGAAATGTGCGGTATTGATCCTAAGGAATATCAGGGATTTGCCTTCGGTGTAGGTCTTGAAAGAATTGCATTATTAAAATATGAAATAGATGATATGAGACTGTTATACGAAAACGATGATCGTTTCCTGAACCAGTTCTAGTTAGCAGGAAGGAGAAATAAAAATGAATACACCATTATCTTGGATTAAAGCATACGTTCCTGAACTTGAATGTACTGATCAGGAATACATGGATGCAATGACATTGTCAGGTACAAAATGTGAAGGTTTTGAAAGACTTGATGCAGACCTTGACAAAATCGTTGTTGGACAGATTGAAAAAATAGAAAAACACCCTGACGCAGATAAGCTTGTTATTTGTCAGGTTAATATTGGAACAGAAACAATTCAGATTGTTACAGGGGCACCTAATGTTAAGGAAGGACAGAAAGTACCTGTAGTACTTGACGGTGGTCGTGTTGCCGGAGGTCATGACGGTTCAAAGACAGAAGGCGGAATTAAGATTAAAAAAGGAAAACTTAGAGGAGTTCCTTCAGATGGAATGATGTGTTCTATTGAAGAACTTGGCTCAACAAGAGAATTTTATCCTGAAGCACCTGAATACGGAATTTATATTTTCGATGACAGCGTTCAGGTAGGAGCAGATGCAATTGAAGTTTTAGGACTTCACGATTCAGTTTTTGAATATGAAATTACATCTAACAGAGTAGACTGTTACAGTGTTATCGGTATTGCAAGAGAAGCAGCTGCAACATTTAAGAAGCCATTTAAGGCACCTGTTACAGGACCGGTTGGAACAGACGGAGATGTTAATGATTACATTTCAGTTGAAGTAAAGGATAACGACTTATGTAAGCGTTATTGTGCAAAGGTTGTTAAGAATGTTAAGATTGCACCATCACCTGAATGGATGCAGAGAAGACTTTCAGCCTGTGGTATCAAACCTATCAATAATTTAGTAGATATTACAAACTATGTTATGGAAGAATTTGGTCAGCCAATGCATGCTTATGATCTTGATACTATTGCAGACCATAAGATTGTAGTAAGAAGAGCAGAAGACGGTGAGAACTTCGTTACTCTTGACGGACAGGAAAGAGAATTAGACAGTGGAATGCTTATGATTTGCGATGGTGAAAAGCCTGTAGGTCTTGCCGGAATTATGGGTGGCGAAAACTCAATGATTACTGATGATGTTAAGGATATGCTTTTTGAAGCAGCTTGTTTTGATGGAACTAACATCCGTCTTTCATCTAAGAGAGTTGGTCTTAGAACAGACGCTTCAGGTAAGTTTGAAAAAGGACTTGATCCTAACAATGCAGAATCAGCTATTAACAGAGCATGTCAGTTAATCGAAGAATTAGGAGCAGGTGAAGTTGTTGCAGGTATGGTTGATGTTTATCCTGAAAAGAAGACAGAAACAACAATTAAGTTTGATCCTGACTATGTAAATAAATTAATCGGATTTAATTTAACAGAAGAGCAGATGGTAAGTTACTTCCCTGCTTTAGAGTTAAAATATGATCCTGAAACAAAACTTATTACAATTCCAACATTTAGACAGGATTTAGTTGGTATGTGTGATATTGCTGAAGAAGTTGCAAGATTCTATGGATATGATAACATTCCTACAACTCTTCCAAGTGGAGAAGCTACATCAGGAAAATTATCATACAAATTAAGAATTGATGAAATCGCAAGAAGGGTAGCTTTATACAGCGGATTTTCACAGGGAATGTCATATTCATTTGAAAGTCCAAAGGTTTATGATAAGTTATTACTTCCAAAAGATTCAAAATACAGACAGTCAATAGTTATTTCAAATCCTTTAGGAGAAGACTTTAGTGTTATGAGAACTACACCTTTAGGTGGAATGCTTACATCACTTGCTACTAACTATAATAGAAGAAACAAAGATGTAAGACTTTTTGAAATGGGTAATGTTTATCTTCCAAAGGAATTACCACTTAAGGAACTTCCTGATGAAAGAATGCAGCTAATATTAGGTTTCTATGGCGAAGGTGATTTCTTTACAATGAAGGGTGTTGTAGAAGAATTATTGGAACAGGTTGGAATGAAGAAGAGAGTTCATTATGATGCTAAGGCGGGAAAGACTTTCCTTCATCCGGGACGTCAGGCTAACATCGTTTATGATGGAACAGTTATCGGTTATTTAGGTGAAGTTCATCCAACAGTTTGCGAAAACTACAATATGAAGACTAGAGCATACATTGCAGTAATTGATATGCCATATGTATACGAAATGTCTTCATTTGATAAGAAGTACGAAGGAATTGCTAAGTTCCCTGCTGTATCAAGAGATATTTCAATGGTTGTTCCTAAGGATATTCCTGTTGGTAAGATTGAAGAAGCTATTGAAAGCAAGGCAGGAAAGAACCTTGAAAGCTACAGCTTATTTGACATCTATGAAGGTGATCAGATTGAAGACGGCTTTAAGTCAGTAGCATATTCAATTGTATTTAGAGCTAAGGACAGAACATTGGAAGATAGTGATATTCAGTCAGCTATGAATAAGATTTTGAAAGAACTTGAATCAATGGGTATTGAATTAAGAGCATAAAAACATTAAACCACCCGCTTTGGAATAAATCTATGTTTTAAGGCGGGTGGTGTTTTGATGAAAAGAGAGGAAAGTTATGCGTTTTGTAATACAGAGAGTAAATGAAGCTTCCGTAAAGGTTGATAATAAAAAGATAGGTTCAATTAACAAGGGATTTCTTGTTTTAATTGGTGTGTCTAACGAAGATACTAAAGAGATTGCCGACAAGATGATTAAGAAAATGATTAATCTTAGAATATTTGATGATGCTGATGGAAAAACTAATCTTGCACTTAAGGATGTTAACGGAGAGTTGTTATTGGTATCCCAGTTTACTCTTTATGCTGATTGCAAAAAGGGTAACAGGCCATCATTTATTAATGCCGGAAAACCTGATATGGCAAATGAAATGTATGAATACATTATTTCAAAGTGCAAGGAAGAAATAGATGTTGTTGAGCAGGGTGAGTTTGGAGCAGACATGAAAGTAAGTCTTTTAAATGACGGACCTTTCACTATTGTTCTTGACAGTTCTGAAATATGCAAATAATATAGATTACAGTGTAAAAAAAGTATTATACAGAAAAGAGATAAAAGTTATGTTAAAAAAAGAAATGAGTTTACATGATTATTATTATGATTTGCCTGAAGAATTAATAGCACAGGATCCTTTAGAGGACAGAAGCAGTTCAAGATTAATGGTTCTTGATAAGAACACAGGCGAAATAGAACATCATATATTTAAGGATATTATAGATTATTTGAATCCAAATGATTGTTTGGTAATTAATGATACAAAGGTTATTCCTGCAAGATTATATGGAAGCAAGGTTGGCACTGATGCAAAGATTGAAGTGTTGCTTCTAAAGAGAAAGGAAAACGATGTTTGGGAAACATTAGTTAAGCCGGGAAAGAAATGCAAGCCGGGTACTGTTATAAGTTTTGGCGACGGAATTTTAACGGGCGAGGTTATTGATGTTGTTGAAGAAGGCAACAGATTAATTAAGTTTACTTATGAAGGTATTTTTGAAGAAGTGTTGGATAAGCTTGGAGAAATGCCACTTCCACCATATATAACACATAAACTTGAAGACAAAAACAGATATCAGACAGTTTATGCAAAATACGAAGGTTCAGCGGCTGCACCAACAGCAGGTCTTCATTTTACAAAAGAGTTATTAGAAAAGATTAAAGAAAAAGGTATTAAAATAGCTCACGTTACATTACATGTTGGTCTTGGAACTTTCAGACCGGTTAAGGTTGAAAATATTCTTGAACACCATATGCATTCTGAATTTTATATGGTTGACGAGGAAGATGCAAATATGATTAATGAGTGCAGGGCTAATGGCGGCAGAGTTATTGCTGTTGGAACTACAAGCACAAGAACATTGGAAACTGTAACAGACGAAAATGGTATTGTACATCCTGGAAGTGGATGGACACAGATATTTATTTATCCGGGATATCAGTTTAAGGCTATTGATTGCCTTATTACTAATTTCCATTTGCCTGAATCAACATTGTTAATGCTTGTTTCAGCGTTGGCCGGAAGAGAGAACGTTCTTAACGCATACAATAAGGCTGTAGAAGAAAAATACAGATTTTTTAGTTTTGGCGATGCAATGTTTATAAAGGAATAGCATCCTATGGAAAAATATACAGTAAAGAAATTAAACAAAAAAAATAATATAAATGCGTCAGTGCCGGGCTCTAAAAGTATCACTAACAGAGCTTTAATGCTGGCGGCTATGTCTGATGGCATATGCACACTTAACGGTGTATTGTTTAGCAGTGATTCAAGAGCTTTTCTTGACTGTCTTATTTCATTAGGTTTTAGTGTTCAGATAGATGAAGAAAGTGCTAATGTAGTGATTAAGGGTGAAAATGGAAGAATCCCTAACAGGAAGGCTACAATTAATGTTCAAAGTGCAGGAACAGCAGCAAGATTTATGACTGTTTTTCTTGCTGTGGCAG
>UMFI01024415.1_pt1 | contig 15984 bp, 10 predicted proteins | sample 1964951 | NCBI WGS metagenome assembly UMFI01 (sample SAMEA4836040, study PRJEB28245) | human gut metagenome | biome: gut microbiome; material: fecal sample | place: Denmark | collected 2008 | reverse complement strand
AATCGTTAGATTTTTAGGTCTAACTTTTGGGGGTCGGTACATCTCAGGGGCTTTTAATATTAAATATTATTTATTTTCATTATCTTCCTTAGGAACAACTGTTTCCATATTTTTTGGAAGAACAAGATTTAAAATAATTGATACGATAAATACTACAGCAACACAGTTTTCTGCAAATACGTTTTCGATAATCTTAGGGAAAATGCTAAAGATTTCAGGAACCTGTGTGAAGCCGATACCAATACTAAGTGAAAGTGCGGCAATTGTAATATTACGCTGTGAGTAACCGCAGTTGCTAATCATCTGAAGACCGCTGATTACGATTGTACCAAACATCATAAGTGTACATCCGCCAAGTACTGCGTCAGGAAGTGTTGCAAGTAAAGCACCAAAGAGTGGGAAGATACCTGCAATAATCATAATAATTGCACCTGTTGCAATAGCAAATCTGTTAACTACTTTAGTCATGGCAACAAGACCTACATTCTGGCTGAAAGATGTAATTGGTAAACATCCGAAAACAGAAGATAAAGCACTAATGAAACCGTCACAGGCAATAGAACCTGAAGTTTCTTTTGTTGTTACGTCCCTATTTAAGCCTGAAGCTGCAAGAGCAGAAGTATCTCCGATAGTTTCAGTGGCAGAAACTAAGAAAATCAAAATAACAGAGAAAATTGCGTTAGCATTAAATTCAGGTTTAAAAGGCATTAATGAAGGTACTGCAATAATTGAAGTTCCTGAAAGTGAAGAAAAATCAACAACTCCCATAAATACAGCAACAATATATCCTACAATAAGTCCAAACAAAACAGAAAGCTGTTTGAAATATGATTTTGCCAAAATATTAAAAATAATACATGAAAGCAATGTTATAGTTCCGAGAATCCAGTTTGTAGCTGAACCAAAGTTTTCGCTTCCGCTTCCTCCACCGAAAGAGCTTGCTCCAACAGAGAGAAGAGAAAAACCAATGGAAGTAACAACGCTGGCTGCAACGATAGGAGATATAAGTTTAATCCAGTATTTCGCAAAAAGACCAAGAACACCTTCTACAATACCGCCAACAAGAACAGCACCTACAATGGTATTATATCCGTAAGTTGGTCCGATATAACAAAAAATAGAAACAAAAGTAAAACTAATACCCATAACAATTGGAAGACCTGAACCGATTTTCCATAATGGGAATAACTGAATTAAAGTACCAATACCTGCAATAATCATTGCACTCTGGATAAGACGTGCAGTCTGTGCAGATGAAAGACCGCTGGCACCGCCAACAATAATAATAGGAGCAATATTGGCAACAAACATAGCCAAAATATGCTGCAAGCCAAAAGGAATGGCTTTTCCAACGGGAACTTTTCCGTTGAGTTTGTAAATGTTTTCAATTGATGAATTTGAGCTACTCATTAGTAAATGTCCTTTCATAATTTAAATATATTTTGTAATCGCAAAACAAAATTTTTCTTCCTTATATTCCACAGAATTGTATAACGCAAACACGTTGATTTTCTTATTTTGCTCCGTCGTCTATGGCAAATAGAAAAGTGAAACTCGCCTACGGCTCAGACAGTCACTTTTCGACTTGCACTATGCTCGCAAAATTTCGAAAATCTGCCTATTGTTTGTTTTCATACAATTCTGTGGAATATAAGATGATATATAAATTTTGTTTTGCGATTAAAAATATAAACTATGAAAAACGTGGTGTTTCTCATAGTTTATGATTTTTTACTGTTCACGGAATGTGATTGTTCCGTTTTCTGCATCCATGCTATCAACGATAGCAAGTGATTCCAAGTGATATCCAAGGTTACGGATTGTACGTCCGCCTGACTGAAATCCTTTTTCAATTGCAATGCCGATTCCTTCTACAGTACCGCCTGCATTTGATACGATGGAGATTAATCCCTGAAGAGCACAACCGTTAGCAAGAAAATCGTCTATAATAAGAACGTGGTCATCAGGACCTAAAAATTTCTTTGATACGATTACCTGGTTTTTGCATTTATGCGTAAATGATTCAACTTCAGCAACATACATTTCACCATCAATGTTTATACTTTTTGATTTCTTTGCAAAAACAACTGGTGCATCGAAGTATTTTGCAACGATGCAGGCAATGCCGATACCTGATGCTTCTATTGTAAGAATTTTGTTGATTGGGGCATTAGCGAAACGACGCTTAAATTCTTCGCCCATTTTTTCGAAAAGTGAAATGTCCATCTGGTGGTTTAAAAAGCTGTCTACTTTTAAAACATTTCCTTCTTTAACGATACCATCTTTTTGAATACGTTCTTCTAAAAAATTCATTTCTGTCTCCTTTGTAAAAATTAATTACCTTTTCAGACTCCGCTCACGCAGAAATTTCTAAAAGGAAACAATAGGCAGAGTTTTGAAATTTTGCGAGCATAGTGTAAAGCGATAAACCTACTGTTCGAGCCTTTAGGCGAGTTTAGGTTTTCGCTTTACAATAGGCGGCGGAGCAAAATAATAAACTCAACGTGTTTACTTTAGAAATTTCTGCGTGAGCGGAATGAAAAAGTGCTTTGTTTTTATTTGATTAATAATTTTTTATTGATTCAAATTCGTCTACGATTTCTTTTTCAGGTGCAGGTGTAAGTAAGCTTACTATTACGATGAAGATTGAAGCTACAATGAATGCAGGTAAAAGTTCATAGATTCCAAGTACGCCACCCATTGGACGAACTAAGAATTTCCATACGAATATCATGATTCCACCGGCTACCATTCCGCTGATTGCACCGTATTTGTTTGAACGCTTCCAGAATAATGCAAAGAGCATTACAGGGCCGAATGTGGCACCGAAGCCTGCCCAGGCAAATGATACTATCTGGAATACTGAGCTGTTAGGATTACTAGCAAGAAACATAGCAATTATTGAAATGATAATTACTGAACCTCTGGCAACTACGATTTTTACTCCTGCTGAAAGGTTTAAATTTAACACGCCTTCAAGTAAGTTTTCTGAAACACTTGAAGATGCAGCAAGAAGCTGTGAATCTGAAGTTGACATTGTTGAGGCAAGTATACCTGCAAGGATAACACCTGCAATTATGGCAAAAATAATGCCGTGTGTACTTAATACGTGGGCTATCTGGACGATGATTGTTTCAGAATCCTTTAGGTTAGGAATAACTCCTTCTGCTGACATTGCATAACCGATTATACCAATTGAAACTGCAACAGACATTGAAATAACAACCCAAACACTGGCAACACGTCTTGAAAGTTTTAATTTCTTTGTGTCTTCAATAGCCATAAATCTTAAAAGAATATGTGGCATACCGAAGTATCCAAGTCCCCAAGCAAGTGTTGAGGCAATTGAAAGAACACTGTAAGGCGTTGCTGTATTAGTTGCACCATCATGTGTTGAAGTTATTGAAAGGAATCCCTTAAGGTCGCCAACGTGAGCTACGACTCCGTCAAATCCACCAACGGAAATAATTCCATAACTTAAAACTATAACTAAGGCAATTGACATAATAATACTCTGAATAAAGTCAGAAGTACTTGCGGCAAGGAAACCACCAAGAGTAGTATATGCAACAATAACAATTGCACTAATAATCATTGCTGTTAAATAATCAACTCCAAATAAAGAATTAAAAAGTTTACCACATGCAGCAAATCCTGAAGCTGTATATGGCACAAAGAAAATAATAATAATTATAGCAGATACACACTTTAACATTTTAGGATCTCTATATCTGTTAGCAAAAAAGTCAGGTATAGTGATTGCACTGCAAACGTCACTGTAAGTTCTAAGTCTTTTGGCAACAATAAGCCAGTTAACGTATGTTCCAACAGCAAGTCCGGCAGCTGTCCAGAATGCATCACAAACACCTGTAACATAAGCAACACCCGGAAGTCCCATTAATAACCAGCTACTCATATCTGATGCTTCAGCACTCATAGCAGTAACAAGAGGACCAAGCTTTCGTCCACCAAGGTAAAAATCATTTGTGGTACTGTTTTTTTTGGCAAAATATACACCAATACCAACAACGCCAACCATATAAACAATGATGGCAATTAAAATTCCAATTTCTGATGTAGTCATTTTTTTTCCCTTCTTATTATATGTAATTTTTGAATTTCCTTCCTATTGTATAAAAAATATGTCAAATAGGCAAGTAAAAACGTATACATATTTATAACAAAAAAGTAAAAACTAAGAAAAAAGGAGGATTTTTATGGGACGAATGATTGGTAGTAGCAGTATTTCCTTTGATAAGCCACCGTTTATTATTGAAGGAGCTTCAATTGTAGGTCAAAAAGAAGGTGACGGACCTTTAGGAAAATTGTTTGATGTTGTGGAACAGGATCCTATGCTTGGACAGGAAACGTGGGAAGAGGCAGAAAGTTTGTTGCAAAAAGAGGCAATTCAGAAACTTCTATTTAAAGCAGGGATGAGCAAGGAAGAAATCAGATATATTTTTGGTGGGGATTTACTTGGACAGTTAATTGCCACAACTTTTGGAATTTTGGAGTTCGAGGTTCCCTTTTTCGGATTGTACGGAGCCTGTTCAACAATGGGTGAAGCGTTAAGTCTTGGGGCAGTAATGGTTGAAGCAGGAAATGCAGACAATGTTATTGCAATGGCATCAAGTCATTTTGCCAGCGCAGAAAGACAGTTTAGATTTCCTTTGGCTTACGGAAATCAAAGACCTTATGCGGCAACCTGGACTGTAACCGGTTGCGGGGCAGTAATAATTAGCACAAAAAAAGGTTTTGCAAAAATAACAGGAATTACCACGGGAAAAATCGTTGATTTTGGAGTAAAGGATGCTCAAAATATGGGTGCCTGTATGGCACCGGCTGCGGCAGATGTTATTTATCAGCATTTTAAGGATTTTAACAGCACACCGGCAGATTATGACAAAATCATAACGGGTGACTTGGGATTAATAGGAAAAAGTATTTTGTTTGAACTACTTAAGGAAAAAGGCTACGACATTTCGGCAGTTCATATGGATTGCGGCGTGGAAATGTTTGATGCCAGTGAACAGGACACTCACGCAGGTGGAAGTGGCTGTGGCTGTAGTGCCACGGTTCTTGCAGGCTATATTTTTAAACAGCTAAAAAAAGGGGCATTTAAGAAGATTCTTTTTATTCCAACGGGAGCATTAATGTCCCCGGTAAGTTTTAATGAAGGAAATAGCGTGCCGGGAATAGCTCACTGCGTGGTGATTGAAAAGGATTAATGATTGCAATTAAAGAAAGGAATTTAAGATGATTTTTTTAAAAGCGTTTATTGTTGGGGGAATAATCTGTGCTCTTGTTCAAATTGTAATAGACAAGACCAAGGTAACGCCTGCAAGAATTATGGTAAGTCTTGTTTGCATTGGGGTTGTTCTTGGTGCAATTGGAATTTATGAGCCTTTGACTAAGTGGGCAGGTTGTGGCGCAACAGTGCCTTTGCTTGGCTTTGGCAACAATCTTTGGAAGGGAATGAAAGAAGCCATAGATGAGTCAGGTTTTTTGGGATTGTTTAAAGGTGGTTTTACGGCAAGTGCCGTGGGAATTTCAGGAGCTTTAATATTCGGATATTTGTCTGCATTAATTTTTAAATCAAAAATGGAATAGTCAAAATTAACTATGTTTTAAAAATTCAGCCCAAACTTAATATAATTAAGTAAAAACAGCTTTATCATTACAAAATTAAGAATAACACTACTAAAGGTTGATAAAATTAAGAAGATACTATATAATTTCTTTAGTGTATTAAAGTGTTAGTGCACTTGTTAAAGTGCGGCCTTTTTAGGAGAAATATAGAGGTTCGCGCAAGTTGTGATTAAGAAAAATATATTTAAGGAGGGCTACAAAATGTCATATGTAGACGAAGTATTAGCAAAAGTAAAAGAAAAGAATGCTAATGAACCAGAATTTTTACAGGCAGTTGAAGAAGTATTAAATTCACTTAGACCTGTAATCGATGCAAACGAGGACAAGTATAGAAGAGAAGCTTTACTTGAAAGAATCTGCGAACCTGAAAGACAGTTCAAGTTCAGAGTTCCTTGGGTAGATGATAAGGGACAGGTACAGGTTAACACAGGTTATAGAGTACAGTTTAACTCAGCTATCGGACCATACAAGGGTGGTTTAAGACTTCACCCATCAGTAAATATTGGTATTATTAAATTCTTAGGTTTTGAACAGATCTTCAAGAACTCACTTACAGGCCTTCCAATCGGTGGTGGTAAAGGTGGTTCTGATTTCGATCCTAAGGGTAAATCAGATAGAGAAGTTATGGCTTTCTGCCAGAGCTTTATGACAGAACTTTGTAAATATATCGGTGCTGACACTGACGTACCAGCCGGTGACATCGGAACAGGCGCTAGAGAAATCGGATATATGTTTGGACAGTATAAGAGAATCCGTGGATTATATGAAGGTGTTCTTACAGGTAAGGGACTTACATATGGTGGTTCTTTAGCTAGAACAGAAGCTACAGGTTACGGATTACTTTACTTAACACAGGAATTAATGAAAGACCATGGCGAAAGCATGGAAGGCAAGACAGTAGTTGTTTCAGGTGCCGGTAACGTTGCTATCTACGCTATTCAGAAAGCTCATCAGATGGGTGCTAAGGTTGTTACATGTTCAGATTCAACAGGTTGGATTTATGATCCTGAAGGAATCGATGTTGACCTTCTTAAAGAAGTTAAGGAAGTTAAGAGAGCTAGACTTACAGAATATGCTGCTGCAAGACCTTCAGCTGAATATCATGAAGGACGTGGAGTATGGCAGATTAAATGTGATATCGCTCTTCCATGTGCTACACAGAACGAATTACTTATCGATGATGCTAAGCAGTTAGTAGCTAACGGATGTAAAGCTGTTTGTGAAGGTGCTAACATGCCTACAACAATTGATGCAACAGAATACTTACAGGAAAACGGCGTATGGTTCGTTGGTGGTAAGGCTGCTAACGCAGGTGGTGTTGCTACATCAGCTCTTGAAATGTCACAGAACAGCGAAAGACTTTCATGGACATTCGAAGAAGTTGACGCTAAATTACAGACAATCATGGTTAACATTTACCGTAACATCAGTGATGCTGCTAAGAGATACGGATTTGAAGGTAACTACGTAGTAGGTGCTAACATTGCCGGATTTGAAAAAGTAGCAGAAGCTATGGAAGCTCAGGGTGTTTGCTAATTATAGTTATAGTTAATAATCAATATATAAAGGTGTATCTCATTATGGGATACACCTTTTGTGATATATGGAATATAAATTCTAAATAGGGGGAAAATATATAGGTAGTCTTGTGAAAAATGTTAATATTGTTTATAATAAGTCAGGGATTGGAAAACTATTACAATATTATTTAATAATTATTTTATGGAGAATAGAATGGACGAGAATTTAAAGAAGGAAATAGAAAACAGACGAACATTTGCGATTATTTCACATCCCGATGCAGGAAAGACTACTTTAACAGAAAAGTTTTTGCTCTATGGAGGTGCTATTAATACAGCAGGTTCAGTAAAGGGAAAGGCCAATTCTAAGTATGCAGTGTCTGACTGGATGGGAATTGAAAAAGAAAGAGGCATTTCAGTTACATCTTCAGCACTTCAGTTTAACTATGAAGGATATTGCATTAATATTTTGGATACTCCTGGACATCAGGACTTCTCAGAAGATACTTATAGAACGTTAATGGCTGCAGATTCAGCAGTAATGGTTATTGATGCTTCAAAGGGTGTTGAGGCACAGACAATTAAGCTTTTTAAGGTTTGTGTTATGAGACATATTCCTATTTTTACTTTTATTAATAAGATGGACTTGGAAGCAAGAGATCCATATGAACTTCTTGAAGAAATTGAAAATGTTCTTGGAATTAAAACATGTCCTATTAACTGGCCAATTGGTTCAGGTAAAAGATTTAAAGGTGTGTATGACAGAGATACTAAGAAGATTTCGATGTTTAAGGCAGTTTCAGTTGGTGGTTCAAAAAGTGCTGCGGAAATAACATATGAGTTGGACAACGAAAACTTTAAGGCAGAAATAGGTGATGAATTGTATGACCAGCTTGTAGATGACACTGAACTTCTTGACGGAGCAAGCGAACCATTTGATCAGGAATTGGTTGATAAAGGTGAATTGTCACCGGTATTTTTCGGCTCAGCGTTAACAACTTTCGGTATAGAAACATTTTTGGAACATTTCTTAAGAATGACAGAATCACCACTTCCAAGGATGTCAGATCAGGGATTAATTGATCCTATTGAAGAACCATTTTCAGGATTTGTATTTAAGATTCAGGCTAATATGAACAAGGCACATCACGATAGAATTGCTTTCCTTAGAGTTTGTTCAGGAAAGTTTGATGCATCTAAGGATGTGTATCACGTACAAAGTGGTAAGAAAATGAAACTTTCAAGACCTCAGCAAATTATGGCTCAGGACAGAAAGGTAATTGATGAAGCTTATGCGGGAGACGTAATCGGTGTATTTGATCCAGGTATTTTTTCAATAGGTGATACAATCTGTACACCGGGCAAAAAATTTGTTTATGAAGGAATCCCAACTTTTGCACCTGAACATTTCTGCAGACTTGTGGCACTTGATTCAATGAAACGTAAACAGTTTATGAAAGGTGTTACACAGATTGCTCAGGAAGGTGCAATTCAGATTTTCCAGGATTACAATCTTGAAATGTCAGAAATTATTGTAGGTGTTGTAGGTACACTTCAGTTTGACGTTTTGAAGTATAGAATGGAAAACGAATATGGTTGTGATGTGAGATTGGAGCCATTGCCTTATGGACACATCAGATGGGTAAAAGATACAACAATAGATTTAAATAATGTTAAATGTCCAAGTGATGCCAAGAGAGTAAAGGATATGAAGGGCAATCCATTAGTATTATTTACAAACCAGTGGTCAATTAAACTTCTTTTGGAAAGAAATGAAGGCATTGAATTTGAAGAATTTAGCAGAAATTAATTTTGTACAAGATTAAATATAGAAGGGAATGAGTTATCATGGAAAGAAAGAATGCATGGAATACTTATGGCAAGAGAGAAATAAGTGAGTTGGAAGAATTAAATTCTAACTATATTGATTTCCTGTCAGACTGTAAAACAGAAAGAGAATGTGTTAAGGAAACTGTAAGACAGGCAAGGGAGAAAGGCTACAAGTCTTTAGAAGAAGTAATTGAAAAAGGCCAGCCTTTAAAACAGGGGGACAAAGTTTATGCTGTTTGTATGAATAAGACAGTAGCACTTTTTAACATTGGAAAGATTCCAATGGAACAGGGAATGAATATTTTGGGAGCACATATTGATTCACCTAGAATGGACATTAAGCAGAATCCATTATATGAAAGCAACAATATGGCATACCTTGATACACATTACTATGGCGGAATTAAGAAGTATCAGTGGGTTACACTTCCACTTGCAATTCATGGCGTTGTAGTTAAGAAAGACGGAACAAAGGTTGAAGTTAACATTGGTGAAAAAGATACCGACCCTGTATTTTGTGTAACCGACCTTTTAATTCATCTTGCAGGACAGCAGATGGAAAAGAATGCAGCTAAAGTTATTGAAGGCGAAAACCTTGATATTCTTGTTGGAAGCATTCCACTTGAAGACAAAGAAAAAGATGCTGTAAAAGAAGGAATTATAGGTATTTTAAAAAACACCTATGAAATGGAAGAAGAAGATTTTATGTCAGCAGAATTAGAAGTGGTTCCGGCAGGAAGAGCAAGAGAAATGGGATTTGACAGAAGTATGATTATGGCATACGGTCAGGATGACAAGGTATGTGCTTATACTTCGTTAGCGGCAATGCTTGAAACGGACAAGATTGACAAGACAGCATGTTGTTTATTAGTAGATAAAGAAGAAATTGGTAGTGTAGGTGCTACAGGAATGCAGTCAAAATTCTTTGAAAATACAGTAGCAGAATTGTTAAATCTTAATGGTGATTACAACGAACTTAAACTTAAGAGATGTCTAGCGCACTCAAGAATGTTATCATCAGATGTTAACGCAGCTTTTGATCCATTATATTCTGATGTGTTCAAAAATAATAGCTCATCATTCCTAGGTTCAGGCGTTGTATTTAACAAGTTTACAGGTTCAAGAGGAAAGTCAGGTTCAAATGATGCTAATGCTGAATATCTTGCAGTATTAAGAAATATAATGGATAATCATAACGTACATTTTCAAATGTCAGAGCTTGGAAAAGTTGACGCAGGTGGTGGCGGAACAATCGCTTATATTATGTCACTTTATGGCATGGAAGTAATTGATTGTGGCGTTGCAGTATTAAACATGCACGCACCTTGGGAAGTAACAAGCAAGGCTGATATTTATGAAACATACAAGTGCTATAAAGCTTTCCTAAAGAATGCATAATTAAGGAATAAGATTACAAATGAATCCTTCGGAGAGAATATTAGTGAATATATTCTTTTCGGGGGATTTTTTTGTTAAAGAAGCGTAACATAGAAAGTAGGATTACAGTAAATAGAAAAAATAAGAAAAAAATTCTATGTAATCCCCCTACAAGATAATGCGCAAGGCGAAGAATTGCAATAAAAAAGCAGAACTCTCATCAGAGAATCCTGCTTTCAAAAAGTCGTACATATTAAATTGTATATATAAAGTTCTTATAATAACAAACTATAAATGCTTAGCTATTTTCCTGCAGTTTTACCGGAGCCCTTAGAACTTGATGATCCTGAACTTGATTTGCTTGTTCTAGAACTTCCTGAATCGGTTCTACTTGAACTTGATTTTGAACTATTAGAACCTGACTTTGAATTGCCGGAGCTTGAGCTGCTTGAACTTCCAGACGAACTATAGCTTCCAGATGAACTTGAACTGTTTGAATAGCTTGAACTCTTTTTTGAAAAAGCTGAATGATAAGTACATTTTGCAGGTTGTGTACCCTTGGCAAAGTACTCTGATTTTGATGTAGGACAAACTCCTTTAATTGCAACTTTTCCTGAAGAAGAGCAGATATCATATTTCTTAACATCTTTACTCATTTTAAAACTTTTAGCTTTGTATTTCTTGACTGAGTCAATTTGATTCATTATCTTAGCCCAGAGTCTTTCGTGATACGCCTGGTCACCGCTAAGAGATACGTTTTCATCATAACCTGTCCAAATTGATGCTGTAAGATATGGTGTATATCCACAGAACCAAAGGTCATATTCACTTGATGTTGTACCGGTTTTACCTGATACGGGCATTTTGCCATCAAGTTTAGCACTTGTACCTGTACCTTCTGTAATAACGCTTGTCATACCCTGTGTAAGAAGGCTTGCAGTAGAAGCTTTCAAAACAGTATGTGTAGTAGGAGTAGTGTTATCAAGAAGGACACGTCCATTGTTGTCTATAACCTGTGAATAAAAAACAGGTCTTGTATAAGTTCCCTGATTTGCGATTGTTGCATATGCAGCAGTCATTTCTAAGTTAGTAACACCGTCTGTAATACCACCAAGTGCCAAAGCCTGCTGAATGTCAGATGAAACAGAACCATTTTTTTCAACACGGTTATCAACTAAAGTAGTAATACCAAAATTGCAAAGATAATCATATCCAAGCTGTGGTGTAATATCTGTAAGTGTTTTTACAGCACAAATATTCATGGAATCAGCAATTGCCTTTCTTACTGTAACTTTGCCACGATAGCCACTGTACCAGTTCTTAACAGCTCTTCCGTTAGAATAACTGAAAGGCTCGTCCACGATAGTAGTGGTAAGTGTGTAACCCATAGTATCAATGGCAGGTGCGTAAGCTGATAAAATTTTAAATGTTGAACCGGGCTGTCTTGTTGAGTCTGTAGCTCGGTTAAGAGAAAGACTAACATTCTTCTTTCCACGACCACCAACAACGGCTTTAACATAGCCTGTGTACTGGTCCATTACAGTAAATGAAACCTGTGGCTGAGGATTGTAATAAAGATTTTCGTATTCGGCGTAGCCTTTATCCTTATCAATTCCTTTTTTGTAATACTTGTTCATAAGGTGCATTTTGTATGCCTTAACACAAGCTTTTGCTTCTTCTTTAGAACTAAAAATCAATTTAAAACTTGATTCATTCAAAGAATTTCTATGATAATTCAAAATATCTTTTTCACTGTAATTGTCAACTGAACCGTCAGGATTTTGAACTGACCATGCCCAGTTAATTGAGTATTTAATAGCGTAAGGATAGTTGGCTGAGTCAGACAATTCCTTATCACATATTTTTTGAATATCAGAATCCTGAGTAGTATAAATCTTTAAACCACCGCTGTATACGGCATTGTAAGCCTGAGTATAAGTATAGCCTTTCTGTTCCTGAAGGTCTGAAAGAACCTGCTTTACAACCTCATCGACAAAATAAGAATATACCCGATCATCGCTTTTTGTAAGCTTGTTGTTGACTTTTTTTATACGGGCATAAACATTATCACTCATGGCTTCGTCATACTGTTCTTGAGTAATATGCCCTGCATCTTTCATGTTAGTGAGAATCTTTTTTCTACGTTTGGCATTTTCGTCAGGATTAGTAATAGGATTATAAAGTGACGGGTTCTGAGTTATGGCAGCAATAACGCCTGCCTCAGAAACTGTAATCTTACTAACATCCTTATTAAAATATCTAAGTGAAGCAGCCTTAACACCAAGGGTATTTGAACCTAAGTTAATAGTGTTAAGATATGTTTCAAGTATAACGTCCTTTTTGGTAACTTTTTCAAGCTGAACGGCAAGGTACTGTTCCTGAATCTTTCTTTTAAGAGAAGAAGTAAGGGAATCTTCTTCAGTCCAGCTTGTAAATACGTTGTTCTTTAGAACCTGTTGTGTAATGGTGCTGGCACCTTCTGACGGATTAAGGGTAGTAAGTGCTATAAAAGCCGCACGACCGATACCCTGAATGTCAATACCGTTATGTTCATAAAAACGTGCATCCTCAGTATCAATAAAAGCCCATCTTAAATGTTCCGGAATATCTTTCAAATCAGCCTTAATACGGTTAGAGCCGGAAGTGATAAGCTTAGCAATCTGCTTATTATTGGTGTCATAAACTGTTGTTGAATATGACGATGGAACAATAGAAATATTTTCCACGGAAGGAGCACTTTTAATAATGCCGTGTATAACACCAAGTCCGAAAAAACCTCCGGTAACAATGGCAAGGCACATAATGTAAAGAAATACTTTAAGTGCAGAAACCAAGGACTTAGAAACAACCTTCTTTTGTAATGAAACAAGTTCACGTTGTTTGTCTATTGTTTCTTTATATTCAAAATTCATTGGCAAACCTCCTATTCTTTTAGATTATAACAAAATGCAGTAATTTAATAAAGGGGAAAAATGTCGCAGAAAATGTAAGACACAGAATCTTCAAAAAAATTGATACTTATGTTATTCTATATACAACGCGTTTGGTTGGGAGGGGGGACAATTAAAATGAAAGCGTGCTTTTGTTGTTTTTCTTCTCTACACAACAAACAAGAAAGGGATAGAATTGGAAAAATTTATAATAAAAGAAGGCGGTCAGGGCGAAATTGTTGAGAAGAAGTCCAGATTTATTGCCACTGTTTTGCCAATAGATACAGAAGAAGAGGCATTACAATATATTGAAAAGATAAAAAAGAAATACTGGGATGCAAGGCACAATTGTTTTGCATTTGTAATAGGAAGTAACAATGAAATTCAGAGATTTAGTGATGACGGCGAGCCACAGGGCACAGCGGGAAAACCTATTTTGGAAACATTGCTAAATGAGAATTTGCATAATACTTTGATAGTGGTGACACGATATTTTGGTGGAACTCTCCTTGGAACAGGCGGTCTTGTCAGGGCTTATGGCCAGTCATCCAAGGAAGGTATTAGAAATTCGGTTATTCAGAAAGTTTGTGAAGGTATAAGTTTTAAACTTACGGTGGATTATAATAGTATAGGAAAGATTAAGTACATTATGGGGCAGATGGGAATTACGGATGCTCAGGAAGAATACGGTCAGAATGTTGTTTTAAGCATTTTAATGAAAAAAGATGAATATAATGAATTTAATACGAAAGTAACAGATGCCACAGGAGGGAAAGCTGTTTTTGAGGATGAAGAAGACAGGGAGTACAGAGAAGAGGTGAAAGAAAAATAATTTTATTGAAAACATATCATCTATGTGATAGAATGAACATTTGTGAAGCTATAGACAAGTATTTTATGATTATTTAATAGGAAAGAGAAGAAATGATTAGAGAAGACGTAAGAAATATTGCCATTATTGCCCATGTAGACCATGGTAAAACAACATTGGTAGATGAATTATTAAAACAGAGTGGTGTATTCCGTGAAAATCAGGAAGTTGCTGAAAGAGTAATGGACTCTAATGATATTGAAAGAGAAAGAGGTATTACAATTCTTTCAAAGAACACTGCTGTTACTTATAAGAATACAAAAATTAATATTATTGATACACCGGGACATGCTGATTTTGGTGGAGAAGTAGAGCGTGTACTTAAGATGGTTAACGGCGTAGTTTTAGTAGTAGATGCATTTGAAGGTGCAATGCCACAGACACGTTTCGTTTTAAAGAAAGCTTTGGAACTTAACCTTCCTGTTATTGTTTGTATTAACAAGATTGACAGACCGGAAGCAAGACCAGAAGAAGTTATTGACGAAGTATTAGAATTATTTATTGAGTTAGATGCTAATGAAGAACAGCTTGACTGCCCATTTGTTTTCGCATCAGCTAAGCAGGGATTTGCTAAGTTAAATATGGATGATGAATCAGATAGTATGCAGCCATTATTTGAAACAATTATTGACTACATTCCAGCTCCTGAAGGAGATGAGAATGCAGATACTCAGGTTCTTATCAGTACAATCGATTACAACGAATATGTTGGACGTATCGGTGTTGGTAAGATTGACAATGGTAAATTAAAAGTTAATCAGGATGTTGTTTTGGTTAACCACCATGAACCTGACAAACAGAAGAGAGTTAAAATCAGCAAGCTTTATGAGTTTGATGGTTTAAATAAAGTAGAAGTTCAGGAAGCTACAGTAGGTGCTATTGTTGCTATTTCAGGTATTACAGACATTCATATTGGAGATACAATTTGTTCTCCTGAAAATCCTGTTGCAATTCCTTTCCAGAAGATTTCAGAGCCTACAATTTCTATGAACTTTATGGTAAATGACAGTCCTCTTGCAGGTCAGGAAGGAAAATTCGTCACATCACGTCATCTTCGTGAAAGACTTATGAGAGAATTAAATACTGACGTAAGTTTAAGAGTAGAAGAAACTGAAAACATGGATTCATTTAAGGTTTCAGGACGTGGAGAACTTCACCTTTCAGTTCTTATTGAAAACATGAGAAGAGAAGGATACGAATTTGCTGTAAGTAAGGCAGAAGTTATTTACAAAGAAGACGAAAGAGGCAAGAAATTAGAGCCTATGGAAATCTGTTACATTGATGTTCCTGATGAATTTTCAGGTGCAATCATTGAAAAATTAAGTAACAGAAAAGGTGAACTTCAGGGAATGGCACCAATTAACGGTGGATTTACAAGACTTGAGTTTTCAATTCCTTCAAGAGGATTAATCGGATACAGAGGTCAGTTTATGACAGATACAAAGGGTAATGGTATTATGAATACTGTATTTGATGATTACGGTCCATTTAAGGGAGAAATTCAGTACAGAAAACAGGGTTCACTTATCGCTTTTGAAGCCGGTGAAGCAATTACTTATGGATTATTTAATGCACAGGAAAGAGGAACATTATTCATTGGACCTGGCGAAAAAGTATATTCAGGTATGATTGTTGGTCAGACAGGTCGTGCTGAAGATATTGAAGTAAACGTTTGTAAAACAAAACATCTTTCAAACACAAGAACTTCAAGCTCAGATGAAGCTTTAAGATTAGTACCAAAGAAAGTATTAAGTCTTGAGCAGGCGTTGGAATTCATTGATACTGATGAATTACTTGAAATCACACC
>UMFI01034111.1_pt1 | contig 16182 bp, 18 predicted proteins | sample 1964951 | NCBI WGS metagenome assembly UMFI01 (sample SAMEA4836040, study PRJEB28245) | human gut metagenome | biome: gut microbiome; material: fecal sample | place: Denmark | collected 2008 | reverse complement strand
CATGGCACATCATCAATTTTATACTTTATCGAACGGGTTGCGTATTATATATCAGCCTACCGTTTCTACTGTCTCTTACTGCGCAAAAAAGGAGAAGCTTATTGCGGATTTTATACTGGATAATTTTGCGGAGGCGTGTTTTATTACCTCTACGGAGATTGCAAAACGGATTCACGTCAGCGATTCTTCCGTCATCCGCTTTACCAGAACGCTGGGCTACAGCGGCTTCATGGAATTTCAGAGGGCAATCCGCAAGGCATATACCGAGCGGATGAACAGCGTTTCCGATCATATCACCATCCCCTCGGAGCGGCTCAAGCTGAGCATTTCCAAGCTGGATCAGAGTGATATCGTGGAAAGCTATTTTTCCAATGTGATGCAGAATCTCAATTCCTGCATCAACCGAAACGATACCATTGATTTTGAACGTGCGGCAAGCCTGATTGCGGGCAGTAAGCGGAAATTCATTGTCACCTCCCGTGCGAATAGCTGCATCGGGGATATGCTGCTGCTCCTGCTCAAGCATCTTTTGCCGGATGTTTATGAAACCTCGCATCCTGCGCTCAATGTGATCGACCATCTCTGTGATATTACGGAAAATGACTGTATCGTTGCGGTCAGCTTTCCCCGTTATTCCGAAATGGATTTTCTCGCAACCCAGATGGCGTATGATGCCGGTGCGAAAATTATCCTCATTACCGATAAGGCAAGCTCCCCTCTGGCGCAGTATGCAACCCAGATTCTGACCGTCAGCGTGGATAGTAATACCTTCTTCAATTCCTATGTGGCAGTGCTGTTTACTATGGAGCTGCTCTGCTCCTTCATCAGTAAGAAGATGGGCTATTCCACAGAAGCCAAGCTGGAATTGATTGATAAGTATCTTTCAAAGGTCGGTTTATTCTGAAAATTAAGTCGAAATCAAAAAGCCTGCGCATGCAGGCTTTTTGATTTCGACTTAATATCTATGGTTCACATATTCATCAATCAATGACTTTCTGCTTTCCTCCTGAAAAACCCCTTCTTCGCGCAGACAGTTCAATATCAGCGGACTGGTGGAGTGCAGAATAATATTTTCCTCCTCAATCACAATTTCAAACAGCCTTCCCTTCAGAAACCTGCTCCGCACCTTCACGAAATATGCCACAACGCCGCGGAAATCCAGCATACGCAGTGCTGTCAGCGTCGCTTTGTCCTTCCTGCTGTAGTAATAATTGCTTTTCTCCAGATAATCCCGTTTCAGCTCATAGTCCATATCTCTTGTTGTGCTGATGGTCTTGTTTTCCTTCGCCAGCGCGTTGTAATACTGGTAATTGAATAATGCCTTTTCTACGGTATCCATGTTGCGGAACGGGCCGATATCCCCGTAAACCACCGCTTCGTAGTTTTTCTGAAGATATTCCCGCTTTGTCATATCGCCCTTGGCGTATTGGTCGATGAGGCTCTGTCTGTATTTGAAATATTTCTGAATTGCATTCATAGCTGCGCCCTCTTTCCATCCTTTCCCGCTAGGCATGGCGGTGTTTGCCCTGTTACAATGGGGAAAAACCACGCAAGGGGGAAGTAGTATGCGGACTTTTTTGGAGTATTATCGGCGGAGCATACAACCGCAGATAGAAATGATAGATATTTTTTTGAAAACGGAACAACCGCCGTATGATAAGACCGCTGTCGCAGAGGTACTCGGCGTTTCTGCCGAAGTCCTGACAGCGCGCATGCAGAAGGAGCACCTCGCCTGCATCACGAAGGGCATCTTTTTTCGCCTGCTTGCGGAAGGAGAAAATCCGCTTGGCGGCATGCTGAAAAGAGCCGTTGCCTGCGGTCTGCCCGAACGCTATACACCCGAAACTGCGGCGTATGTGTTCGGTCTGCCCTTGGCGGCTGTCCGAGAAGCGGCAGAAAAAACAGATTGCTCCTCTTTTTCTGAGGAGACCCTGCCGGTCTTGTTTTCTGAAATCATGTTTTGCGAAATACCAGATCTTCCGTAAGCGCGGCGGCTGTCTTTTCGTCCGTCAGAAGCTCTGCCAGTGCAATCGCAAAGGGGATGGCTGTTCCGGGCGCGCGGGATGTGATGACGTTTCCGTCCACCACAACCTCATCCGTAAGCGGTGCTGCGCCAATCAGCTTATCCTCGATGCCGGGGTAGATGGTTGCATGTCTGTCCTTCACGATGCCCAAAGCACCCAGAACCATCGGCGCGGCGCAGATAGCCGCAACCCATTTGTGCGCTTCGTGCTGCTTCAGTAAAAGTTTCGTCAGCCCTTCGTGTGCCTGTAGGTTAGTTGTGCCGGGCAGTCCGCCGGGCAGAACCAGCATATCGGCATCCTCCTCAATTTCTTCAAAAAGCAGGTCAGCTAGATAGGTTACGCCGTGTGCCCCTGTGACAGCCCTGTTTCCCGTAACGGAAACCAGCTTCGCATCCACGCCTGCGCGGCGCAGTAAATCAATGGGTGTCACTGCCTCCATTTCCTCAAAGCCCTCTGCCAGAAATACATATACCTTTTTCATGGGGAATCCCTCCTGATTGTCTTAGTGTGTCCAAGTAGTTTTATTTTACAGGAAAATCCCTGATTTTTCAACTCATGCCGCTTTCTTGTGGTATAATTAAAAATATTTGCAAGAGAGAGGAATGGATGGATGTGTTAAGATATGGAATAACGGCAAGAACGGTGCCCTCGCGTAGGGGGATGATTGCTGCGATTTCCATGTGACAAAACGGAAGAACGAATGGGTATGCTATCAGATAGGAGGAAAAGTTGCATGAAAAAACAGATGTGTATGTTTTTGGTTTTTGTGTTTCTGCTTGTCGGCTGCGGCGGACAGAATGACAAAGCCGACAATGACATGAAACCCGATTTGGAAGCAAATCTGCTTTACGAAAACACAATTTCTCCGAATGAAAAATATGTGGAAAATGAGGCGGATTTGGTTTATTACACCGTCAAGGTGTATCAAGAAACAGGCGGACTTCTGGTCACTTCCCATTCCAATTCCGCATTCAGCAAGGATATGCAGTATGAAATTGAAACCGATGCAGAAATCACAAAAGAGGATGTCTCTGTGCAGTGGCAGACCCTGTCCGGTGAAACTACCGACAGTCAGAAGAACCAGTTCGGGCTTGCTGTTGTGACAGTATCTGCAGAAGGCGCAGTCATTGACCAAAGAGTCATTAGCTTTGTCGGCGGTGCAGTGGAGCGCATCGCGGATGCAGTCAATCCCCAATGAGAAAAAGAAAGGAATATACTATGGAAATCGAACGGAAATTTTTAACGAAGGAACTTCCTTTTGACATTACGGCATATCCCTGCAAGGCAATCACGCAGGCGTATCTCTCCTTTTCCCCGACCATCCGCATCCGCCGGAGCAACGCAGATTATATCCTGACGGTGAAGGGGAAGGGGCATCTGGCGCGCGAGGAATTTGAACTGCCCCTCAGCGAGGAGGAGTATAACCGCCTGTCGCTGAAAACAGAGGGCACGCCCGTCTGCAAGAAGCGCTATCTCGTGCCGATCGAGGGAAATCTGACCGCCGAGGTTGATATTTATGAGGGAGAATTGCAGGGGCTGATGACCACTGAGGTGGAATTTTCCTCCGTGGAAGCGGCAGAGAAATTTGTTGCCCCGGCATGGTTCGGACGCGATGTCAGCGAGGAAAAAGCCTATAAGAACACCTCTCTTTCGCTATACGGAATCCCAAAGGAGCTCTGATTCAGAGTTCTTTTTTGATTGCCGCCGCATATCCTGTAACAGTGATGCCGATGAAACAGACAAGCAGAGGAGGAAGGGTATGTATAACAGACGATATGATAAGGTATTCCTGATGCTGCGGCAGGAAACGGCAGGCTATGCCGTCGGCAAGCGTCCCCCTTGGGGCAGCTGCATCATGGAGCTGAAAAACGGCACGGGCAGGCTGATGCTTACGGTGCAGGGGCTGCGCCCGCTTCGCTATGCGGTGTATCTTCTGGCAGGGCAGGAGAGCATTTTCTGCGGGGAGCTGCACCCCGAAAAAAAGGAGGGGCATGCCGAGCTGAAATGGGCATTTAACCCCGATGCGGTCGGGGAGGGGAAGCGTGCCGAGGACTTCCATACGGTGCTGATTCTGGCGGAGGAGGGCGGCTGTTCTGCGCCGCTTGCGGCATATTTCGGGGAGAAAACAGACTGGAAAGCTATCTTTCAGCCGCAGAAAAAGGCAGAGCCTCCCAAAAAAAGAAAAACCGCAGGAAATGCCGAAATTACAGGAAAAAATCGACCTTAAAGCAGAGGAAACCACAGCTTTATCGGAGCAAAAGGCGGAGCCGCCCGAGGCACAGGAGAAGCCGCTGTCGGCGCAAGGCTGTCACGGCAGCTTTCAGGGACTTCTGGCGAAATTTCGACGGGAATTGGAAAATCTTGAGGAAACGGGCGTGCTTTCGGCAGAGGAAACGGCGCATATCCGCGCGGCAGGAAAAACGGAAAATCCCTCTGTCAAGGAGGGTGGACAGTGTGCGGACACAGGGGCGGAAAGGGTGGACAAAACTACGGAAATAGTGGACAAAGCGGACACGAGTGGACAGCAAAAGGACACCCTTGGACAGCAGAAAAAGCTGGAACCGTTTGGGGATGGTGTCCTCTGGGATTGTCTTTTTCTGGAGGAGCTGACCCTGCTCGCACAAATTCCGCTGAAATGGCAGAAGGAATTTTTCTTCCTGCTCCCCTACAGAAGATATCATCATCTGATTCTGCGGCAGGCGGAAAACGGCTACTGGCTCGGTCTGCCGGGGGAATACAGCGAGGAGGAGGAAGCCGAGGCACAGCGCTTCGGGTTTCGGGAATTTCGCCGCGTGGATGGAGACTGGGGCTACTGGATGGCTTTTTTGGCGCAGGAAGGTTGAAAAAGTAAGGATTTTCGTGTATACTCATTCTGATATTTTCGGAAATTTCAGAAGGAAAGGAACAGCTGCATGAGAGTCAGAAAGAAACCCTGGGCTGCCCAGGAATTATTGGATAATACATTGGTGATTAACGATGCCCCTGAGAAAAAGGGCAAATGGAAGGAATATTTCGGGAATGACCACCCCATTTATGTGGAGATTGGCTGCGGCAAGGGCGGCTTTCTGCGCAAGAATGCGGAAGCCTACCCCGATGTGAACTTTATCGGCATTGAACGGCAGGAAACGGTTGTGGCAATGGCGGCAAGGCGCGCGGATGAGGAGCTGCCGAATCTGGCGTTTGTCTGGGATAATGCAAGCAATCTGTCCGATTTGTTTGAGGTTGGAGAGTTCCAGAGATTATATCTGAATTTCAGCGACCCATGGCCCAAAAAGCGTACCTATAAGCGCCGTTTGACCTATCGCGGCTTTTTGCAGGAATACCGCCGCATCATGGGCGAGGATGCGGAAATCTTCTTTAAGACGGATAACCGCGGTCTGTTTGAATTCTCGCTGAATGAATTCTGCGCGGATGACTGGAAGCTTTCCAATATCAGTCTGGATTTACATAACAGCGATTATGAGGGCAATATCATGACGGAATATGAGGAGAAATTTTCCTCTCGCGGGATGCCGATTTATCGTCTGGAGGCAAGAAACAGAAAATAAGGAAAAAAGGAACCCCTCTTGGTATGAGAATACATACGGAGAGGGGTTTTGTGTTTATCTGGAGAATCTGCTTTTCAGGAAATGAATCCCTGCCCCAAGGAACAGCAGGACTGCGGCAAGCAGAAGCGCAAAGCTGATGGGCAGCAGAAAGAAGTTTTCATGCAGATAGCCCTGTGCATCCAGATATTCGGGGGAAAGTGCCTTTGCAATCAGGCAGAAAATGCCGCAAAGCAGGACGGCTGTGCCGATATAGGGAAGGTGACGCATCACCCAGTTTTTTGTTGTGTTCATAATAAAGATCCTTTCTGAATAAAAAATAAAAGCGTTTCTTTTTGTTGCCTGACACAGTATACACGCTTTGGAGGCAGGAATCCAGAAAGAAAGTGTTAAGATTTTTTTTGCAAAAATACGCAGGCTCATAAATTTCATAGTGACTTATAAATTTCCTAATATCTTCCGTTTTATGAGCAAATCGGCTAATATGAGTGCATCGGAAAAAACAAGAATTTTTTAAAAACGGAAGGATTTATCATGTTAAACGAAGCAGTTGTAAAGGTATTGAAAAGCAGTATGTGCGCTACAGCAGGAGTTCCCAGAAGAAGGCGGAAACAAACGGCTGGGCGAAAAAGAACACCGCGGCTGTGATGGTGCAGAGCAGGATGGGTTCCTTTCCATTGGGGGAGGCTGCGGCAGGAAGGACTTTTGCGGCATGCTTTGCCAAGAAGTATCCGATTGCCGCGCCTGCAAGGTTCGTGAGGATATCGTTGATATCGGTTGCGCGCAGGGTGAAAAGCTGCGAAAGCTCAATGAAAAGTGTGACGCAGAGGGCAAACAGGAGCGTGCGGCGGAGGGATTGGCAGGAATCCCAGAGCAGAGGGAGAAATAGCCCCAGAGGAACGAACAGCAGCACATTTAGACAGGCATTTTGGAAATCGGCAGGGATGCCTGCAAGGGGGACGAGATGCAGCGTGACATCCGGGCTGTGGTCGAGGATGCTCGGAAAGCCGACCAATGCCAGAACTGCGGCGAAATAAAAGCCGAATAGGATGGAACAGAAAATCTGCATACGGCTGTGTGCGGTAAATTTTCCGTATAGAAGAAAAAGGGGGAGCAGGAAAACCCCTGCCGCCGCCAGTTCAACGAGTGCAAAAAGAATACGATACATGAAAGCCCCTCCTGTTCTGATACCGATGTTAGGATGGGGATAGTATACCTGTTTGGGGATGGGGAAAACAATAGAGAAACGGTTAATGTTTTTTTAAGAAAGACGAAAGAGAATAAAAAAATCCGACAGAACTTGAATCTGTCGGATTTTTATGTAGTTGGTTCGGCTTCATTCTCGGGGGCTTCGGTTGCCAGAGAGGTGAGGAAGTCGCGGTAATACTGATTGACATGCTTGCGCCAGTTACGGCAGACCTGCTGTGCCTGTGCCTTGGAGACAACGGAAACGCTGATTTCCATAAGGGTTGCGCCATTATCATCGCAAAGGCTGCATTTGACGAGATAATCCCCATTCAGCTCGGGGAAATAATTCGCGGTTACGGCATATTCTGCGCGGATGCGTCTGCTGTTTTCGTGGACATAGACATTGATTTCGTTTTTCACCTCATCGGAAATGCGGTTGATGAAGTAATTGATAACCTCCTCGCCGTCATCCGTCAGGGTGTAGCGTGTGTTATTCTGCTCGCGCGTTTTTTCCAGCCAGCCGGCGCTTTCCAGCTCGGCAAGATATTGCTGTACGGAGAAATAGTCCATATAGTTTTTTTCCAGAAGGAACTGGCAAATTTCGCTATTAGAGAGGGAAATTCCCATTTTTTGCAAGAGATGCAGAATAATCAGCTTATGCTCTGCCAGCTTTTTTGTGGAATACTGCATGGACAGAACCTCCTTTCAAATAAAGTCGTTGTCTCTTATCATAGCACATCTTTTGGTTTGTTGTAAATAACAGAGAGGTCTATTTTGCAGGACATTCCCTGTCGGATATGGTTTTCCCTGAGATAGCGGTGCAGATGATTGAGGACATCCCGTTTTCTGAGGCTCCAGAGAGGGGCGAGAAGGGTGTTTTTATCGCCGTCCCCTGTCAGGCGGTGCAGGACGATATCCGCGCGCAGATGCGCGATGCAGTCCCCGACAAGGGTGAGGTATTCCTCCTTTTCCAAGGGGGTGTATTCGCCTGCGCGATAGAGGTCTGCAAGGTCGCTGTCGGAAAGAACATGCAGAAGCTGCAGCTTCACGCCCTGAATGGGCAGGCGGTTGAGATAATCAATCGTCCGGAGAACGGTTTCTCTGCTTTCACCGGGAAGTCCGAGAATGATATGCACCACAACGGGAATATTGCGTTCTGCGAGGGCATAGACCGCCTGTGTGAACACGCTGAGCGGATAGCCGCGGCGGATGAAGGCGGCGGACTGCGCATCTGCCGTTTGCAGGCCAAGCTCCACCCAGAGGTTTGTTTTTTTATTTAGCTCCGCCAGAAGGGAAAGGACATCCGCAGGCAGGCAATCGGCTCTGGTGGCAATGGAAATGCCTTCGATTTCGGGGCAGGCGAGGGCTTCCTCGTATTTCTGCCGCAGCTTCTCCACGGGGGCATAAGTATTCGTGAAGGCTTGGAAATAGGCGATATAGGCAGGGTTTTTCCATTTGCCTGCCGTCTGCGCCTTGCCTTTTGCAATCTGCTCTGTGATGGAAAGCGCGGCATTTTCCGCAAAATCTCCACTGCCGCCGGCACTGCAGAACAGACAGCCCCTTGTGCCGCAGGTGCCATCCCGATTGGGGCAGGTAAAGCCGCCATCCAGAGAGATTTTCGCCGCTTTGCGCCCGAAGATGCTGCGATAATATTCATTTAAGCTGCGGTAGGGTCTTTCTTCCATAAAAGCCGCCTTTCAAGTTCGGAGATTTCGTTGCCGTAATTTTTCGCAGAGAGCGGTTAAGGCGCACCATTGGGGTTCATTTTCTGCTGTCTGATGAATCAGCAGGAGGAAATCAGCCTTACTGCTTTCCAGAAAGCTGCGCGTGCGCTCTGCCTTTGGCTCCTTGCAGACGGAGAGAAAGAGCGAAAAGCTTTCCTCCGTTACGGCAAGGGGGATACAGGTTTCTATTTTCTGAAGAATTTCTCCAACGGTTATGCCGCCGCAGGTCTGCCTTGCCAGATGATGATAGAGCGCACGGCTGTTGAGGAAAATCACATTCGGGGCAGGGAACAGAGACTGCCCTGCAAGCTGTCTGCGCAAAAGAGATAAATAGCCGCAAAGTTCTTTGCGGCTGATGGATTCTGTCATAAAAATCACCTCAGAATGAGAGTTGTTCTGAGATAATATGCGCAGGGAGCGAAGGGTTTACGATAGCAATTTTTTACGGTGCTGCCGAAAACCCCGTTTTCGACTTACGCTTCGACCCACTTTTTGAGCTCTGCCAGAAGGGCGGCATTATGCTCAGGGGAGAGAATACAGAAGCGCAGATAGCTTTCATCCAGGAAGGTGAAGGAGGACGCATCGCGGATGAGCATTTTTTTCTGAATACATTTTTCAAATAATTCATGCGCGGTGATGCGGTCTGTTTTCAGCTTCAGCAGAATGAAGTTCGCTTCGGAGGGATATGCCTTGATATTTTTCCATGTGGAAAGCTCTGCGAAGGCTTTTCTTCTTTCTTCGGAAACGAGGGTCTGTGTTTTCTTATGGAACTCAAAATCCGTAAAGATATGCTGGCCGATAAAATCCGCAAGGCTGTTTACGCTCCAAGGGTTTGTGTTCGTTTTGAAGCGATCCAGAAATGTCTGATTGGAGGAAACGCCATAGCCCAGACGGATGCCGGGGGCGGCAAAGAACTTGGAGGTGCCGCGGATGACAAACAGATTATCAAACTCCTTCACCAGAGGGATGGAGCAGATTTCGGGCAGGATATCGGAAAATTCGATATAGGTTTCATCAATCATGACGGAGGCACCGATTTTTTTGCAGTGCGCCAGAATCTGACGCATTTCCTCTGTGCGGATGGCAGTGCCTGTGGGGTTATTGGGGTTGCAGGCAACGAACATCCCGACATCGGGGGTGAGGGCTTCCAGGAGCGCAGGCAGGTTCAGCTTGAAATCTTCCTCCTCCTTCAAGGGGAAATACTCAAATTTGCCGCCGCCCAGAGAAACCTCTCTTTCATATTCGGAATAGGCAGGCCCCATGATGATGGAATGCTTTGCATGCACCGTCTGGATGAAGGTGGAAATCAGCTCCGTAGAGCCATTGCCTACGACGATGTGGGAGGGGTCTGCGCCGGTATAGGTGCCGATTGCCTGCTTGAGTGCCTTATATTTTTTATCGGGATAGGTGCAGATGAGGTGCAGATTTTCCTTCAGCGCGTCCTCTGCCCTTTTGGGAAAGCCAAGGGGGTTGATATTGCCGCTGAAATCAATGATTTCTTCCTTGGGGATGCCGTAGGTTCTCTGGATGGCATCCAGATCGCCGCCGTGCGCGTGTGTCAATACTGTCATGATTGCATTACCTTCTTTCAAGAATCAATGTTTTTATTTATCAGAAAAGCTCGTCCATTTTCTCTAATTCAATCATTTTCGGGCTTTGCTCTGTTACACGGGGATACATCAGATAGGGATTGCCCTTGCCCTTTTCCAGAATTTCCAGCCTGAGGTAAGCGGCTCTGCTATGGGTGGGGTAAAGAAGCAGCGTTGTGCCGACGGAAAGGGGCAGCTCCTGCAGCATTTTTCCGTTTGCCTTATTTAAGGAACGCTTGGAGCCATTCGCGGAATATTCCAGAGGGAAGCCGTTTCGATCGGGGACGGAGAGGAGATAATCTGCCATATCCTCCAGCGCAAACGCGCCGCAGAGATCTCTGCAAAGGACGTTGACATCCATATCCTGCCCAACCTCGATAATCTTCCACAAATCCGCATCCCCACTCTGGGAGATTTTCAGGGAAAGCACATCGGGGACAACCTCTGTGAGGAAAAGCAGCTCCTGCTCCTGCGCCTCTGCCTCCTGCAGCACCGCCGCCTGCAGCTGCTCATAGGGCATGGTCTGCGGCATCTGCTGCTTATCGACATCAATGATATCGGGATCTGCGAAAAGCTCCTTTCCCAAGGCGGTCAGGCTATAATAGGTCGGGGGTGTGAACAGCTCTGCGCCGACATTATGCTCCATCAGAATGAGAGAGGCAAGCGTATTCACCAAGGGATAGAACTGCATGGGGGTGAAGGCAATCGGACGGATGAAGCGGAAAAAGACGCTCATGGGGGTCAGGAACCACTTATCCAGCATGATGCCCGTAAAGAGGAAGGAGGAAACAATGGAGCGTTCCTCTGCGTTCAGCTTTTCGGGCGGCGTGCGCCAGATTTCTTCGATATCCACATCTACCCGTTTATAGAAATCTATAAAAATGCGGTCAACCTCCTGATTGCTTTCCAGTAAATGATAGAAAAAATCGGGGGGTGCTATGCCGTCCTCCAAATCCATGGCTTCGATGAAGCGCTCGGATGCAAGCGTGCAGGCGGATTCCCCCAGCTGAAAGAGGATATCGGCTGTGGGCTGCGCGAAAAAGGCATCACACTCCGAGGCAGGCTGTACCCTTCTGGTATGAATGGAGGGCATGGGAACCAGAAGCCCATGCAGCCACGCCAGACGGGTGAGATATTCCAGATAAAACTCTGCACGGAGACTTAGCTGTGTCAGAATTTCCTTTTTTTCTTCTTCTAAAAGCATCCCGTTTTCATCAGTTGCGCGATCGGGCGTGCAATAGCCGATGAGTGCCTGCAAATCCGCCACGAGGGGGTGCTTCTGGGTGGAATAGGTCATGAGGGAGAAGTGATATTCGGAGGTGAACTCCAAATCGGACTGCGCCTCCGCCGCTTTGGTATTCATAATATACGCATATTCGATTTTTGCATCGGAATCCTTTTGCAAATCCAATGCAAAGAGATTGGCAGGGGAAAGGATGGTTTCCTTCGCCAATGCCGCATAATACCACTTGCCGAACACCAGAGGGGCAATTTCAAGCAGGGGGCGGCGACAGGGGGCATCCATTTGCTGCCGCATATTTTCATATCCGTTCAGGAAAAGACCAAGAAGGGGTGCATGCTTTGCCTGCACGGAATTCGTTTGTTTTATCATCTCAAAACTCCTTTGTCTGCGGTTATTTTTGCCGCAAGCATAATCACCTTATTCTAACAGAAAAAAACGGATTTTAAAACCGCAAAGCGAAAAATTTAGTGCTGTTTGAGAGAATTTGACGGAAAAGCTGACAAAAATAAATGAAAAAAGACGATTTTTTTTCAAACAACGGAAAAAATTCATCTGGGAAGGACATTTTTTTAGATTTGTACTTGTCAAGCAACAGAATTTATGATATAGTCCTTATGTCAAAAACAAATGTTTTTAAAACAAAAACAGGAGGAAAACATAGTGAAGGAAGATAAGAATTATTATATCGTAGATAAAGCCGTACTGCCCGAAATTTTTTTGAAGGTGATGGATGTCAAAAATCTTTTGGAAAGCAAGAAGGAAAAAACGGTACAGGATGCGGTGAACCGTGTAGGCATCAGCCGCAGTGCGTTCTATAAATATCGGGATGCGGTACATCCTCTTTACGAAAACACGAGAGGAAAGACCGTAACCATTTCCATGAACCTGGACCATACGAGAGGACTTCTGTCCTCTGTTTTAAACAGCATTGCATCCGAAGGGGCAAGTATTCTGACGATTAACCAGACCATCCCCATCAACAACATTGCGAACGTTACCGTAACGATTGAAACGAATGAAATGCAGGGCGAGCTGGGCAGACTGATGACACGCATTGAGGGTCTGGCAGGGGTACAGTCCCTGCGAATCGTTGCAAGGGAATGATTGCGGGGGAACAAAAAGTAAGGCGGAAGCAGAAAAAGAAAGAAAAAATCAATAAGAAATACTTCGTGTAATAGGAGGGAATGAAAACATGATTCATATTCAGATTCCGGCGACATCCGCAAACATGGGTCCCGGTTTTGACAGCATCGGCGTAGCAGTGCAGCTTTATAACCACATTTGGGTGGAGGAGCAGACAGACGGCTTAACGATCGAGGTAAGGCGGAAGCAGGAGCTTGAGGTTCCCACCGATGAAACGAATCTAATCTATCAGACGATGAAATTTTTCTATGAGAAGAAGGAACTGCCTATGCCGGGGATTCACCTGATTCAGGAGGACTACATCCCCATGGTGCGAGGGCTTGGCAGCAGTGCGGCGTGCATTGTCGGGGGGCTTCTGGCGGCAAACGAGCTGGCAGGCAGACCCTGCACCAGAGACGAGCTGGCACAGATGGCGGCTATGCTGGAGGGACATCCGGATAATTCCAACCCTGCGCTCTTTGGCGGCATGGTGGTCGGCGCACAGAATGAAAAAGAAATGAAATATGTTCGCTTGGAGTTGCCAGAGGATTTGGTTTTTGCTATAATGGTTCCTGATTTTCCTGTATCTACCGCTGCCTCCAGAGGAGTTCTGCCCGACAGCTACACAAGGAAGGATGTTGTATTCAACGCATCCCGTGCGGCGCTTCTGGTGGCATCTGTAATGACGGGAAATTATGAAAATTTCGATATGGCCATGCAGGACAAGGTGCATCAGCCCTACAGGGCGCAGCTGATTGACGGCATGGAGGAAATTTTTCGGCATGCCAAGGATTTTGGCGCGGTTGCCAGCTATTTGAGCGGTGCGGGCTCTACCTTGATGGCAATGGTGACAAAGGAGAAGGCAGAGAGATTCGAAAGAGAAATGTCTGCATACCTGGGCACCCTTCCGCATAACTGGAAGCTGCAGCTTTTGCAGGCGGACAGAGTGGGCGCAAGGGTGGAGAGAGAGTAATTCCGCCAAGGAAAGTTGGACAAGAGTACAGGAGGAAAAAGACGATGTTGATTGTGCAGAAATACGGCGGCAGTTCCGTCGCAAATGCCGAAAGAGTGTTTAATGTTGCAAAGCGCATCATGCGTACAAGAATGGAAGGGAATGACGTTGTGGTTGTATTGTCCGCACAGGGCAAGACAACAGACGGCCTGATTGCGAAGGCAAAGGAAATCAACGCCAAGCCTAGCCGCAGAGAAATGGATATGCTGCTTTCTACAGGGGAACAGCAGTCTGTTGCGCTGATGGCAATGGCAATCAGTGCGATTGGCGGCAGAGCGGTTTCTCTGAACGCGGCACAGGTTGGGATTGAAACCACAAATACATACAGCAATGCGCGCATCCGCCATATCAATACAGAGCGGATCGAAAACGAGCTGGATGAAGGCAGTATCGTATTGGTGACAGGGTTCCAGGGGGTAAATGCCATTGGCGATACCACCACACTGGGGCGCGGCGGTTCCGATACCTCCGCGGTTGCTCTGGCGGCGGCCCTCAATGCAGATATGTGCGAAATTTATACAGACGTAGAGGGTGTTTACACGGCAGATCCCCGTGTGGTGCCGGATGCGGTAAAATTAGATGAAATCAGCTACGATGAAATGCTGGAGCTGGCCTCTTTGGGTGCAAAGGTGCTGCACAGCCGTTCTGTTGAGGTAGCGAAAAAATACAATGTAAAATTGGTTGTACGTTCCAGCATGTCCGAAGCGGAAGGTACAGAGGTGAAGGAGGACGTTAAGATGGAAAGAATGCTGGTTAGCGGCGTTGCAGCAGATAAGAAAGTATCCCGTATCTCTATCATGGGTATCAATGATGAACCCGGCAAGGCATTTGAGGTATTCTCTTTGATGGCAAAGGAAAAGGTAAGCGTAGATATTATTTTGCAGTCCACAGGTGCAGACGGCAAGCAGAATATTTCCTTTACCATTGGCGAGGATGATCTGGATATTGCGCTGAAGGCTCTGGAAAAGAACAAGGAGCGCCTGACAGCGAGAGAAATCGTGCATGACGAAAACACAGCGAAGCTTTCTATCGTTGGCGCAGGCATGGCAACCAACCCCGGTGTTGCGGCAATGTTCTTTGAAGCAATGTATGACGCAGGGGTAAATATTCAGATGATTTCCACATCCGAAATCAAAATCACTGTGCTGATTGCGAAGGATGACGTAGATGCGGCTATGGTTGCGGTACATGATAAATTCAAGATGGCATCCGTAAACATGAGAAAGGCAGCGGATACGGAGGAATGATTTCTAAGTCGAAAGTCGGCACCTGAGTGCCGACTTTTTTGATACTGCTTTTTCTGAAAAAGGAAGGAGGAGGTGCCATGAAACGAAGCGAAAGGCTTTCAGCGAAGGACAGAAGGCTGCTCAAGGAAACGCTGAAGGAACTGAACAGACAGGGGCGGCTACAGGAGGAAAAGCTGGCGAAGCAGCATGGCAGCACCTCGGTTTATCAGCACAGCATCAATGTGGCATACCTGAGTCTCTGGCTTGCAGGCAGGCTTCCGCTGCGGACAGACCGCAGGGCACTGGTGCGCGGGGCGCTTTTGCATGATTATTTTCTGTATGACTGGCATAAGAAGGATGACGGGCATCGCTGGCATGGATTTCGCCACGGAAAAACAGCGGCGAGAAACGCAAAACGGGACTATCGGCTGAACCGATTGGAGGAATATATCATTGCAAGGCACATGTTTCCGCTGACGGTTCTGCCGCCGAAATCCAAGGAGGGGTGGATGGTCTGTCTGGCGGATAAATGGTGCGCGGCGGAGGAAACTGTACGCCCGTTTTTCAGAATTTTCAGAAAAAGAGGGAACCCTCATAAATAAAAAACAGAGAAGCATAAAAAAGCGAGATCTTAGGGAAAGCAAGACCTCGTTTTTTTTATTTCTGCAAAAGAAAAAGCCCTTGCAAACGCAAGGGCAAAAAGCGGATGACGGGAATCGAACCCGCCTCTAAAGCTTGGGAAGCTTTCATTCTACCAATGAACTACATCCGCATGGATTTATTTGTTACTAAATCATTATACTCTGAACTGCTGCTGATGTAAAGTCCTAATTTCATAAATTTAAGTCGAAATCAGGATATCGACTTGTTGAAACAGAAGAATAAACATACGAGTTCCATCGGTTGAAAAGCCTTGAAACCTTGTCAGCACTTTGCTTCGCAAAGCCGCCTATGGCGGCAGGGTCTATCTTCCCTGTGCATTACTGTTTTCCTCGTCGGAAGTGAATTCCTCCTGCGGATTCCAGTCGGGAAGACGCTTCGTTTCCCGAACCCTTCCGCTGCTCGAAATTATTTTACTTACAGTCTGAAAAATTTCTTTTTTTGACATTTTTTCGTATACTTTCTTTTTCGTCAGGAGACTTAGTTTTCTTTTGACGGGCATACTAGCAACAGTGATTTTGAAAGGATGCGAGGGATGCGGGATGGAAAAATTTGTGATAACGGGAACAGAAGAAGGGCTGCATGGCAGGGTAAAAATCAGCGGTGCGAAAAATGCGGTTCTGCCGATTCTGGCAGCGTGTCTGTTGACAGAGGAGGTCTGCGAGATTCAGAATGTACCGCCGCTTGCGGATGTGCGGCACATGGCGGAGCTGCTCACGGAGCTGGGCGCGCGGGTAGAATATGATGCGGCGGCGGAGAAGATGTGCGTGCAGGCGACAGAGCTTACGCATGTGGAAGGGGCATACGAAACGGCAAGAAAAATGCGTGCCTCCTTTCTGGCGGCAGGGG